>JADMIO011301956.1_pt1 | contig 56767 bp, 45 predicted proteins | sample 8958161 | NCBI WGS metagenome assembly JADMIO01 (sample SAMN16585339, study PRJNA669376) | soil metagenome | isolation source: Crop rotation soil | place: USA: Cullars Rotation, Alabama | collected 2011
ACAACTTGTCCACGTGGAATTCTAAGCTTAGGATCCCAATGTGCTGGAAAGGCGGTCGTCAGCACGCATTGGTCCACGGTCAGGCCGGTGAGCGTGAGGTGCGAAACCTCCAGATGCTCCAGCAGCGTGGCCAGCGCGGTCTGATAGAAACCGGATTGGGCCGGCTTCAGCACGAAATAGTCCGAACCGCGCGGCTTCAACCTCGATGCGATCCGCGCGCCGGCGGCGCCTTCGCGGCTGCACCAGGCGATCACTTCGTCGAAATCGGATCGCCAGCGTCCGAAGTTGTCGTTGACGTAGATCACCGGCCGCTGCGCGGCATCGTAACGTCTCCGCAGCGTCTCGATCGCATCCACGACCGGGCCCATCTGCGCCGCCAGCCGGTCGCCGCCGGGAAAGGCGAAGTCGTTGATCACGTCGATGACCAACAATGCGCTGCCGGATGGGATTCCACTCTCCGCCATGCGGCCATGATGCGGCCGGACGCGTGAATCGGGCGCGAGCTCTACTCCCTGGCAGTCGGGGCGAAGACCGGGGCGGGGATGGCGCCCTGCCGGCCTGCCCATGTCTGCACTTGCATCCGAATGCTGGAGCCATCCCCAGCCAACTTTCGTTGGCGGAGAGGCGCTTTTGTACTTTTGCGGCGCGGCTGGCGCATAATCGCCCGGTCACCCGCAGGGAAGCCACATGAATCCGCCCGCCAGCCCCGCTGCAGAGGACAACAGGTCGCGCTCGGCTACCGGTTCGGACGCCGGCATCGCACGGGTGATCGGCGATCTCGCGCACGAGCTGGTCAATCCGCTCAACGCCGCGGCGATGAGCACCGAACTGGCGAAGCTCATGCTCGCGCGTGGCCAGTACGAAAAGGCCGCCGAGGCGCTGGACCGGATCGGCGGCGACTGCATGCGCTGCGCGCGCATCCTGCGCGATGCACAGGATTACCTGACTTCCAGCATCAACGAGCTCCAGCCCGACGTGGATCCGGTCGTGCCGCTGGAGGAAGCCTCGAAGATGCTGAGCGATCGCGGCGAGATCAGCAGCGACGCGGCCCCGGGCACGTTCCAGGTCGAAGGCGACTCGATCGCCTTGCGGCGGATGTTCACCGAGCTGCTGCGCAATGCCTTCGACCACGGCGCGAACCGGATCGAGATCCATGCAGCGCGCGCCAATGACGCGCTGCGCATCCGCATCAGCGACAACGGCCCGGGCATCCAGCCCGTGCATTTGCCGAGGATCTTCGATCCCTTCTTTTCGACCAGGCGCGACCAGCACAGCGGGGTGGGGCTGGCGATCGCGCGCCGCATTGCCCAGGCTCACGGCGGTGATCTCACCGTCGAGAGCGCCGCGGGTCGAGGCACGGTGCTCTGCGTGCGACTTCCGACGACTTAGGACGCAGGCCGGAGATCGTCCGCCGCAGGGAACGACAGTGCGGACATCGTCCGCTCTGGCGCGTATGGGGGCAAATGGCCGCCCCGCGCAACTTGCGCCGGCGCTCCATCGGCGCATGCTCACGATCAGAAGGGATGCAGTGATCCTATGAACGAGCAGATCGACCACGAAACCGGTGTTCCGCACAACCCGGGCGCCAGGGAACGCAGCGATCTGTCGTTTCCCGTGGTGGGCCTGGGCGCTTCGGCCGGCGGGCTGGTGGCGCTGAAGACGTTCCTGGAGAACATGCCGGCGAAAAGCGGCATGAGCTTCGTGGTGATCCTGCATCTGTCGCCCAAACACGAAAGCGTGGCCGACAAGGTCCTGCAGGTCTCCACCCGCATGCCGGTGAAGCAGGTCAGTGCGCCGACGCCGCTGGAGAAAAATCATGTCTACGTGATTTCGCCGAACCACGACCTCGCCATGAGCAACGGCCATCTGCGCGTGACCGAAGCGGAACGCCCGCGCGGCCACCACGTCGCCATCGACCTGTTCTTCCGCACGCTGGCCGACACCCACCAGGACAAGGCGGTCGGCATCGTGCTGTCGGGCACCGGCGCCGACGGTTCGGTCGGCATCGCGCGGATCAAGGAGCAGGGCGGCGTCACCTTCGTGCAGACGCCGGAGGACGCCGAGTACGAAGACATGCCGCGCAACGCCATCGCCAGCGAAAAGATCGATTTCGTGCTGCCGGTTGCCGAGATCCCGAACAAGCTCGTCGAGTGGTGGAAGAATGCGCGCGCGATCGAGCTGCCCAGGCCGAAGCCCGAGGGCGCGCCGATCCTGCACGCGCGGCCGGACGCCAGCGATGAAGCCGAGCGCGCGCTGCGCGAAATCCTGGACATCCTGGCCACGCGCTCGGGCCACGACTTCCGGCATTACAAGCGTGCAACCGTGCTGCGCCGGATCGAGCGCCGCATGCAGGTGAACATGCTGAAGGACCTGCCTGCCTATCGCGATTTCCTGCGCCAGAACGTGGACGAAACCGCGGCGCTGCTGGACGACATGCTGATCGGCGTCACCAACTTCTTCCGCGACTGCGAGTCCTTCGAAGCGCTGGAGCGCGGGGTCATTCCCGAGCTGTTCGGCGCCATCCGCCACCCCGAGCAGGTGAGGGTATGGGTGCCGGGCTGCGCCACCGGCGAGGAGGCGTATTCGATCGCGATGCTGCTGGCCGACCACGCCGACACGCTCACCGCTCCGCCGCAATTTCAGTTGTTCGCCAGCGACATAGACGAGTCCGCGATCGCATTCGGGCGCGCCGGCGTGTATCCGGAATCCATCGTGACCGACGTGCCGCCAACGCGGCTGCGCCAGTTCTTCAGCAAGGAGCAGCACCGCTATCGCATCAACAAGACGATCCGCGACCGGGTGCTGTTCGCGCTGCACAATGCGTTGCGCGATCCGCCGTTTTCGAGGATCGACCTGATCAGTTGCCGCAACCTCCTGATCTACCTCGATCGCGAAGTCCAGACCCGGCTGCTGGAGATGTTCCATTTTGCGCTGCGTCCGGGCGGTTATCTTTTCCTCGGCTCGTCCGAATCGGCCGATGCGGCGGCGTCGCATTTCGAGCCGGTGGACAAGCGCCATCGCGTCTACCGGACGCGCCCGCAGGCCCGCAACATGCGCCAGCTTTCCAGCCTGACCACGGCCGCGCAGGCCGCGGTCGCTGGCCTGCCCGCTGGGGCGGCGAAAATGCCCGACCGGCGCGGATTCTCGTTCGCCGACGTGCACCAGCGCGTGCTGGAGTTCTATGCGCCGCCGAGCGTGGTCGTGGACCGCGACTCCAACATCGTGCACATGTCCGACAACGCCGGGCGCTTCCTGCGGTTCGCGGCAGGCGAGCCCACCAACAATCTGGTGGCGGTGGTGGATCCGGCGCTGCGCGTGGAACTGCGCACCACATTGTTCCAGGCGATCCACAGCAACAAGAGCGTGGAAGCGCGGGTCAGGGTCGAGAGCGAAGGCAAGCCCGAACGCTACATCAACATCATCGCGCGGCCGTTCCGCGATCCGGAAGCCGGTGCGGAATTCGTGCTGGTGCTGTTCGACGAGGTGGAGGACGCGCTCGGCATCTCGCTGGAGCCCGGCGACGGCGACGGGGATACCAAGAGCGGCGTGCTGCTGCGGATGGAAGAGGAATTGCAGCGCACCCGCGACCGCCTGCAGGCCACCATCGAACAGTACGAAACCTCGAACGAAGAGTTGAAGGCCTCCAACGAGGAACTGCAGGCGATCAACGAGGAACTGCGTTCGGCGAGCGAGGAACTGGAAACGAGCAAGGAGGAGCTGCAGTCGGTCAACGAGGAACTGACCACCGTCAACTACGAACTGAAGAGCAAGGTCGAGGAAACCGCCAAGGTCAACGACGACCTCCAGAACTTCATCGCCTCGGCCGAGATCGCCACCGTGTTCGTGGATGCCGGGCTGCGCATCAAGCGCTACACGCCACGCGTGACCGACATCTTCAACATCATCCCCGGCGACATCGGCCGCAGCCTGATGGATATCACCAGCCGCGTGGATTACCCCACGCTCGCGGAGGACGCCGCCGCCGCGTTCGATTCGCTGCGCATCGTCGAACGCGAGGTGCGCAGCGCCGACGGCAAGTCCTATTCGGTGCGCGTGCTGCCTTATCGCACCGCCGAAAACCGCATCGACGGCGCGGTGCTCACCTTCATCGACATCACGAGTCTCCGCCGCGCCGAGGAACTCGTTTCCTTCAGCGAGGACCAGTTGCGCATGGCCGCCGAAGGCGCGCTCGACCACGCGATCATCGTGCTGGACCATACCGGCAAGGTAACCGCCTGGAACTCGGGTGCGGAAAAACTGTTCGGCTGGACCGCGGCGGAGATGAATGGACAGAATCTCCATCGCATCTTCACGCCGGAGGACGTCGCGGCCGGCGTGCCGGAGCGGGAAGTACAGCAGGCGGCCAGGCACGGACGCGCCGAGGACGTGCGCTGGCAGCTCACCAAGAGCGGCGAGCGGGTGTTCTGCAGCGGCGTGCTGAGCCGCCTGGACAACGACCCCGAGCACGGCTTCGCCAAGATCGTGCACGACATCACCCGGGGCGAATTGCGCCGGATCGACGAGAGCCGGCAGGCGTTGGCCGATGCACGCCGCGAGGGCGGCGCGTCCACCGCGATGAAGGACGACTTCCTCGCGGTGATTTCGCACGAACTGAAGAACCCGTTGAACCTCATCAGCGTGAATACCGATCTGCTTGCGCGCTATACGAAGAAGGTGGGCGATGCCCGCCTGCAGTCACCGATCGAGATGATCCGCCGCGCCATCCGCGGCCAGACCCAGATCATCGACGACCTGCTCGACATCTCGCGCATCCGCACCGGCAAGCTGGTGCTGAACATCGAGGCGGTGGACCTCGGCACGACCGTGCAGGCCATCGTGGACACCGCGCGCGCGGATTCCTCGTCCAGTGGCCTCGAGCTTTCCTGCACGTTGCCGGAGGATCCGGTGATTGTCCGTGCGGATGCCGCCCGGCTGGCGCAGATCGTCTGGAATCTGCTGAGCAACGCGGTGAAGTTCACGCCCGAGGGCGGCAGCGTCGAAGTCGAGGTAGTGCAGGACAATCCATTCGCCCGGCTGAGCGTCAAGGACACGGGGCAGGGCATCGAGGACTATTTCCTGCCGCGCATCTTCGAGATGTTCGGCCAGGCGCCCAGCCGCGCGCTGAGCGGCAAGGGCGGCCTGGGGATCGGCCTTGCGCTGGTCAAGCAACTCGTCGAGCGGCACGCCGGGCGGATCGAGGTGCACTCGGCGGGGCTGGGGCAGGGCTCCACGTTCAGCGTATGGTTGCCGCTCTTCCAGTACGAGCCGCCCGCGATCGGGCATTCGACGTCGCACGACGCCGCGGGCTCGGAACAACAATGGCGTGGCCTCAAAGTGCTGATCGTCGACGATGCCGCCGAGGCGCTGGAGACGCTGGCGCAACTGCTGGAAATTGAAGGCGCGTCGGTGACGATCGCGCACGACGGGGCGGAAGCCCTGGGATTGTTCGACAGGAATTCCTTCGACATCGTGTTCGCCGACATCGGCATGCCGAACATGGACGGCTACGAATTCGCCGCCCGCGTGCGTGAACTTGCCGATGGCAAGGACGTGCCGCTGGTCGCGATGACCGGCTTCACCCGGCCCTACGACGTGCAACGTGCATCGAGCGCAGGCTTCGACGCGCATCTCGGCAAGCCGTTGACCATGGATGCATTGACCACGACGATGCAGCGCGTGCGCGCGGCGAAAGTGTAGGGAGGACATCGTCGGCCGTCGCCGCAATTCGCAGGGCGGACATCGTCCGCCATTCGACCCATCATTGATGTTGCACCGGCGGGCAATGCCCGCCCTGCATGGCGCGATCGAAGGCGGACACCGGCGCCGCCGCAAGTCGCAGGGGGACACCGTCCGCCAGTGCGCGGCCGTCCATGCATCGTGAAGCGTTTCACTCGCGAGACTCACCTGTGTATGATGATCTGCTCAGGAGTGCTGCTGCTCGCGCTGCTCCGCTGGCATGGATGCCATGAGTCCGGAACGTTCCCCGCACGAAAATCCCGCGGCATCGCAGGATCGCTTCGACTTTCTCACCACCAGCGGTGAGCTGGCGAAGCTCATCCGGCAGACGGACTGGTCGAAAACGCCGCTCGGCCCCGTCGAGGAGTGGCCTCCGCGCCTGAAACACGTACTGGCACTCTGCCTGGATTCGAAGTTCGCGACCTACGTGTGGTGGGGCAAGGACTGCACCACGCTGTACAACGACGCGGCCATTCCGCACCTGCGCAGCAGGCACCCCGCGCTCGGCAAGCCGGCACGGGAGATATGGGCTGACGCCTGGCCGGAGCTCGAACCGCTGGTGGCGAGGGCGCTCGCCGGCGAAAGCGTCTACGCCGAGAACTTCGAGCTGAAACCGCCACCCGACGACGACTCCGGCCCGGCGTTCTTCACCTTCTGCTACGCGCCACTGCGAAGCGGCGACGGCGAAATTTCCGGACTGTTCGTCGTCTCCGTGGAGACAACCCGCGTGGTGCATTCGGAAGAAAGGCTGCGCGCCAGCGAGCAGCGCTTCCGGGCCATTGTCGAAAGCGCCAACGAGTACGCGATCATCACCTTCGACGTGGATGGCCGCATCACCAGTTGGAATTCCGGTGCGGAACGGCTGCTCGGGTATTCAGAGGAGGAGGCGATCGGCCAGTCGGGCGAAATCTTCTTCACCCCCGAGGATCGCGCCTCCGGCCGTCCGGAGATCGAGATGACCCGCGCGCGCGAAGAGGGCCGGGCGAACGACGAACGCTGGCACATGCGCAAGGATGGCTCCACATTCTGGGGCTCCGGCCTGATGCTGCCGATGGAGGGCCACCCGCGCGATCGCTACCTGAAGATATTCCGCGACCGCACGGAGGCGCGGCGTACCGAACAGCGCACGCGATTGCTGTCGGAGGAGCTGAGCCACCGGGTCAAGAACACGATGGCGATCGTGCAGTCCGTGGCGATGCAGACGCTCCGGCAGTCCGCCACGACCGCGGAAGCCCGCGATGCGCTGGAGTCCCGCTTGGTGGCCCTGGCCCGTGCGCACGACATCCTCACACAGGGCCGCTGGAGCGGCGGCGACCTGCGCCAAACCGTCGAAGGCACGCTGGCGCTGATCCTCCTCGACGACGCGCGGGGAGCTCGCGTGCGTCTGGAAGGACCCGGGATCCACCTGGGTTCCGGCGCACTGGTCGGGCTGTCGCTCGCAATCCATGAACTGGCCACCAACGCGGTCAAATACGGTGCGATGTCAAACGATTCGGGCGAAATCGAGATAAGCTGGGACATCGTCCCGGATACACCGCCATCCCTGCGGCTGCGCTGGGTGGAACGCGGCGGCCCTCCGGTGGAAGCACCGCGCCGGCGCGGGTTCGGTTCGCGCGTGATCGAGGAAGGGCTTGCACACGAGTTCGATGGCAGGGTGGAATTGACCTTTGCGAGGGAAGGGCTGGAGTGCACCATCCACGCTCCCTTGCGCGAAATCACGGGCGAACGATGATGACATCCATGGGAAACGACCTGAAAGGGTGCCGCGTGCTGATCGTCGAGGATGACGTGCGCATCAGCATGCTGATGCAGGAATCCCTGATGGAAATGGGGTGCGTGGTGGCGGGCACCGCGATGCTGTTCGACGATGCCTTCGAGCTGGCGGCTTCGCAGCCGTTCGACGTGGCGTTGCTGGACATCAGCCTCAACGGCGAGTTGAGCTATCCGGTCGCGGAGGCATTGCTGGAGCGCAACCAGAAATTCGTGTTCGTCACCGGCCACGTGATGGAAACCCTGCCGGCACCGTTCCAGGGCACGCCGGTGCTCCACAAGCCCTTCGGGCTGCGCGATCTGCAGAAGGTCCTGCGCCTGGCGCTGACCGGGCGCTGACGTTCAGCCAACGCAAGCTCTCCCACCCGACGTGAAAAGGGACTTCACGAAAGTGAAAGTCCCTGTATGCTCCCCATGCGGATGCGTATTCCGCGCCGCGTTGGGGAAACCGGATGACCCAGTCCGATCTGAGCGGCCGCCGCGTGCTGGTGGTGGAAGACGAACCGCGCATCGCGATGCTCATCCGCGACACGCTGGAAGATCTGGGCTGCCAGGTGGTGGCCATCGCTTCGCGACTGCAGGAGGCCTGCGCCAAGGCGGCCACGCTGGAGTTCGACGTGGCCTTGCTGGATGTCGACCTGAAAGGTGAACCCAGTTATCCGCTGGCGAACGAGCTTGTCGCGCGTGGCGTCCCGTTTGTGCTGGCCACGGGCTACGGCGCTCCTGCGATTCCTGCCGATCTGAAGGATGTACCGGTCCTGCAGAAGCCATTCCTGCGCGCCGAACTGGAGCGCATGCTGCGGCTCTCGCTGGATCGCTGAGTTGTGGGCGGCGGCGGCGAACCGTGCGCGCCGCGATTCGCCGGACATCAAGATATCAGGCGCAGATTGACTCTCAGGTCATTGATAATGTTTGACTGTCTTGCCTGGCAAGGAGCCAAGCCGGGGAACGGGCGTGGCCAGGAGAGGGCGGCGGTAGCCTCGCCGGACGGGCGGCACCAAGCCCCTCCCTGACGCCACAACGAATTTTACATAATAGACATTCTCGTACTTTCAAGGAGGTTCCAAGGCGGGGTTTTTGCGCCGGGTTTCCGGGTTCGATCCGCTAAGCGCCACGCCGCGGGTCCGTCACCGCCACGCTCGGCGCTTCGAAGCCGATCAATTGCCGGGCGCGAGCCGCAAGGTCCGGATCCGCTCGCCTCGCTTAGAGGCTGATCGCTGAACTTGACTTGCAACCATCCAGCAACCGGGAGCCCTGCAGCCAGTGCGCGTCCGGGTAGTAGGCAAACACGACCGACTGGTCGCGGATTGCATCAATCAGCTTTTGCGCGACGCTTTTCCGCACGGCCGGGCAGCCGAAACTGCGGCCGAGCCGGCCCTGCTTCCGCGCAAATGCCGGGTCCACGTAACTGGCGCCGTGAATGACGACGGCTCGGCTTTCCGCCAGATCGTTGAACGCGCCATCTATGCCCCTCAACCTGAGGGAGTATCCGTTGTGGCCGAAGTAGGTCCCGTCGGTGACGAAAGTGCCCAAGCTCGACATCAGGCTGCCGGGCTCGTTCGAGAAGTGGTTCGGCAGGTTCTCCCCGCTGTTGCGCCCGTGCGCCACCCACTCATGGAACAGCAGCCGGTGCCTTTGCAGGTCGAACACCCACATCCGCGGCTCGGTCGAAGGCAGCGAATAGTCGATCACGCTGAGCGTGCGTACCGGCATGCGTTTTTGCACGCACGCCACCGCGCGCACCGCCAACCCGAGTACCTCGGGATTCGCCGAAGGCGCGATGGATGACAGCGTTTGCGCCGGCGGAGCCGCCGTTTGCGCATGCACGGATGCGGCAAGAAGAATCGCGATCGGAATTCCGGCAAGTGCAGCGCGCCTCATCGCCGGACGATAGCCCAACGCCGCACCGCGCGCGAGTGCCGTACCCTCACTGCCCCGTCGAGCGCGCCCTCGCACGCAGCTCGGCTTCGAGCAATGTCCCGTAGGGCGTGGCGGTGGCTCCACCGCGACCCGGCAAGTCGGTGACGATCACGGTGGTACCGGTGGAGATTTGGTTGCGGAGTTGCTCGCCGAATGGCTGGGGCACTTTCAGCCACTTCGCCAGTTCCGCGGGTTCCGGCACCGCGCCCTGCCCGAGCACGCGGTAGGCCGACCAGCGCGATTGCGGACTCGGCGACGGCCAGGTCCCCGGCAGCTCCGCGCGGCGCACATACAGCAGTGTTCCCTGGAACAGTCGATCGCCCGACATTTCCAGCGGTGCCGTTGCCACCAGGCGGCCGGCACTGAAGACATACAGGGTGCGATCACTCGTGCTCACCACGATGTTCATCGGAGGGCCGACGACTTCCGGAAGTGGACGGACCGTCTCCCGCGGCCAGGGTTTGCCTTCCAGGTCGATCGGCGCCACGGCCGCGGGATGCACGACCGGCGCGGGCGCAACGCGCGCATCGGCGATGACGACGGTCGTGCCCCGCCCCGTCGTGGCAAACAATCTCTCCGCGAAAGCGGCCGGCAAGCGGATGCACCCGTGGGATGCAGGATGGCCCGGCAATTCGCCCGCATGAAGTGCCACGCCGTCCCATGTGAGCCGCTGCATGAAGGGCATCGGCGCGTCTTCGTACAGGTTCGAATGGTGCAAGCGCGCCTTCTCGAGAATGGTGTAGATGCCGGTGGGTGTCACGTGGCCGGGCTTGCCCGAACTGACGCGACTGGCACCGATGGCCACCCCGTTCCGATACACGTAGATCCTCTGTTCGTCCAGGCTGACGACGAGCACGACCGGACCGCTCGGCGACAACTCCGGGTGCCAGAAATAGTCGTCGGTCTGCTGCCCTGAGCCCGCGGCAAAGACCATGCCCGCCGCAGCCAGAAGCATGGCGCAGAGCGTGCGGACGATCGCCCCACCGCGCCCGCACGTGGAACGGCGCATGCTCATGGCACCAGTACGGCGGCGCCGGCGAGCCGCCCCTCGCGCAAGTCTGAAAGTGCCTGGTTGGCTTGCCCGAGCGGATAGGTGCGCGTCTCGATCCGGATGTCCATCCCGGCGATCGCCGGGAAAAACGCGCGCGCGTCCGCGCGGGTCAGATTGGCGATGGACACCACTTCGCGCTCTTCCCACAGCAGCCGATACGGAAATGCGGGTATGTCGGACATGTGGATGCCGCCGCACACCACGCGACCGCCCTTGCGCACCGTTTTCAGCGCGGCAGGAACCAGCGCGCCGACCGGCGCGAATATGATCGCCGCGTCCAGCATTTCCGGAGGCGCTTCGTCCGAACCTCCGGCCCAGCTTGCCCCGAGGGACGATGCGAAGGATTGCGCTTCGGCATCACCGGGGCGAGTGAAGGCGAAGACTTTCCGGTCCTGAAGTCGGGCGACCTGGCAAAGGATGTGCGCCGCGGCACCGAAGCCGTAAAGGCCGAGCCTCTTCGCCTCTCCTGCTCTTTGCAGCGAGCGCCAGCCGATCAGCCCCGCGCACAGCAATGGAGCCGTCGCGACCGCGTCCGCATCGTCGCCGAGACGGATGCAATATCCTGCCCTGGCCACCACGTGGCTGGCGAAGCCGCCGGGCCTCGTATAGCCGGTGAACTCCGGCGCATCGCAGAGGTTTTCGCGTGCGCTGCGGCAGAAGCAGCACATGCCGCAGGTGGATCCCAGCCAGGGCACCCCCGCGCGATCACCCGGACGAAATCCCGCGACTGCCTCGCCGACGGCCTCCACGCGGCCGACGATCTCGTGGCCGGGAATCCCGGGCGTGACGACGTCCGGCAGTTCGCCGTCAACGACGTGCAAATCGGTGCGACACACACCGCACGCCTCGATGCGGAGGCGGATCTCCTGTGGTCCCGGCAGCGGGTCCGGCAGGTCACGCATGACCAGCGGAGTGCCTGTCGCTTCCAGCACCATCGCGTGCATGGCCTGCCCTGCTCCGTTCCTTGCGACGCCGGTCAGTGTCGCAGAAGCAGCGGCAGGTGGGCGTGGGCGAGCACGTGGCGGGTCGCCCCGCCCAGCAGCCATTCGCTGAACCGGCTGTGCCCGTAGGCGCCCATGACCAGAAGGTCGGCCTTGAACTCCATCGCCTGTTTCAGAAGCTCGGCGCCCGCTTCGTCCTCGTCCACGTCGAGGGTGCGCGGCCAGAGGTTCACGCCGTGCGACTCCAGGTATTCGCGTATGCGGAACGGGGTCTTCCAGAACACGTTCTTGTAGATTTCCGGCTCCGGCCCGACCAGCAGAAGCACGCTCTTGCCCTGCAGCAACGGCATTGCCCCGTGTATCGCGCGCATCGCCTCGGCTGTGCCGTTCCACGCCACGGCTATCCGCTCGATGTTTTCCGAAGGCGCTATGGCCCTGGGCAGCACCATGCAGGGCGCCCCGGCCTTCAGAACCATCTCCGGGAGATCGGAAGGCGAATCGCGATGTTCGTCAACCGGATGTTCCAGCACGAGCAGGTCGAAGCGGCTCGTGGCCTGCGCCAGGATGTCCGCCGTGGCGCCTTCCGCCACCAGCCACTCGGCTTGTTTCACCCCGTAAGCGATCGTGGACGCCAGGAATGTGTCCCTGGCCCGAAGCGCCGAGCGCTCCAGCTCGTGAGCGTTCTCCATGATGACGGCCATTATCTCCGGCGCATACGCGGAAGCGACGTAGGTCGGAGAAGCGAATGTATAGATCCCCGCCACCGAAGCCCCGAACCGCGCGGCGAGTTGCGAACCGAAGCGCAGTGCAGGCGTGCATTGTTCGAAATCGCGAATGTGGACGAGGATGTCTTTCACGACGCGGCTCCCTTTCCGAGTGGCTGCGCAAAGCCTGGGGCCACCGCGCCCGGATCATCTTGACGGCGATCAACTGCATGCCAGCGGCTACTTGATCCGGATCAAGCATCCGGGGATCCGCAACGGCGAACCTGCACGGCATGAAGGAAGGATTCCGCCCGCCCGACCCCGGCGCCTGCGCTGCCATACCTCACGAGCGGGTATTTGCGCTGCTCGGCACCCGTGCAACGGGGCTTTCCGAAGCGGAAGCCCTGCAACGCCTCGCCGCCGCGGGACCCAACGAAGCCGGCGCGGGCCAGCGCGCCGGGTACATCGGCACACTCCTGGAACTTTTCGGCAATCCGCTCGTGCTGATGCTGCTGGTGGCTGCGGCGGTCTCGGGGTTTCTCGGCGACCGCGTCGGGGCAGGAATCATCTTCGCGATGGTGCTGTTGAGCGTGGTGCTCAACTTCGTGCTGAGCTTCCGCTCGCGCGCTGCGGCCGAGAAATTGCGCGAGGAAGTCGCGCCCACCGCAAGCGTCTGCCGCTCCGGGGAATGGCGCGACCTTCCGTGCCGCGTGCTGGTTCCCGGCGACGTGATCCGGCTGGGCGCCGGCGACCGGGTTCCCGCCGACGCGCGCCTGGTGGAGTCGCGCGACCTGCACGTCCAGCAATCCGCGCTCACGGGCGAATCCGCGCCCGCGGAGAAAAGCGCCTGTGAACATCCGGACAAAACCGGTGCCGATGCATCCCACCTCGTGTTCCTGGGAACCTCGGTGGTGGCCGGCACCGCGATCGCCGTGGTCATCGCGACCGGGAGCCGTACGGCCTTCGGCGACGTCGCTGCGCGGCTGTCGGAACGCCCGCCGCCCACCGAATTCGAACGTGGCCTGGCCGACTTCTCGCGGCTGATCATGCGTACGGTGATCGGCCTGGTGCTGCTGGTGGTGCTCGCCGGGATCGTGCTGCATCGTCCGCTGTTGCAGACCCTGCTGTTCGCGCTGGCGCTGGCGGTCGGGCTGACACCCGAATTCATGCCGATGATCACCACGGTGACCCTGGCGCGGGGCGCGGTCCGCATGGGGAAGCGCCGGGTGGTGGTCAGGCATCTCGCGGCGATCGAGGACTTCGGCAGCATGACGGTGCTGCTCAGCGACAAGACGGGCACCCTCACCCGCAGCGAAACCGAAGTCGCATCCACCGTGGATGCGCTCGGCAATCCCTCCGTGCGATCCCGCGAACTGGCCGCCGTCAACAGCGAATTCCAGACCGGCATACGCAGCCCGCTGGACGAAGCCATCCTGCGGACTGGCGTCTCGATGTCTTCGGACTTCCAAAAGATCGACGAGATCCCGTTCGACTTCGAGCGCCGCGCCTTGAGCGTGGTAGTCGGTCGCGCCGGCGAAATCCTGCTGATCACCAAGGGCGCTCCGGAGGCGGTGATGGCGCAATGCACGCAATTCGAGGTCGCCGGCGACATCAGGGCGCTGGACGACGCGACGCGGGCCGTTTCGGCGCGCACCTGCGACGCTTTCGGACAACAGGGCTGGCGGGTACTCGCGGTCGCCTGGCGAAGGGTCGCCCGTCAACCTGCCTACACCGTGGCCGACGAAAGCGGCCTGGTGCTCGCGGGCTTCGTCTCTTTCGCCGATCCGGTGCTGCCTGGCGTCTCCGATTGCCTGGGTGCGCTGGCGCGCGACGGAATCAAGGTCAAGATCCTTTCCGGCGACAACGAGTACGTCACCCGGCACGTCTGCGAGCAGGTCGGGCTCGATGCGCGCGAGGTGGTCACCGGGGCGCAGATGAAAAACCTGGATCCGGACGCACTGGGCATGCTCGCCGAACGCGTCAGCGTGTTCGCGCGCCTCTCGCCGGCCCAGAAGCACCGCATCGTGCTTGCCTTGAAGGCGCGCGGCTTCGTGGTCGGATTCCTTGGGGACGGAATCAACGACGCGCCCTCGCTGCACGCGGCCGACGTGGGCATCTCCGTCGCCAATGCCACGGACGTCGCACGCGACGCCGCCGACATCGTGCTGCGGGAACGCGATCTCGGCGCCCTGCATGCGGGCGTGATCGAGGGCCGCAAGGCCTTCGCCAACGTCACCAAGTACCTGCTGATGGGAACCAGCTCCAACTTCGGCAACGTGCTCAGCATGGCCATTGCCTCGCTGGCTCTGCCGTTCCTGCCGATGCTGCCGACCCAGATCCTGCTCAACAATTTCCTTTACGACATGTCGCAGATCACCATTCCGGGCGACAACGTGGACGCATCACAGCTTGTCGCGCCCAGGCGCTGGAACGTGCGCCTGATCCGCCGCTTCATGCTGGGCGTGGGCCCGATCAGCTCGCTCTACGACCTGCTGACCTTCTATGTCCTGCTGGCCTGGCTGCATGCCGCGCAACCGGAATTCCACACGGGCTGGTTCGTGGAATCGCTCGCCACCCAGACGCTGGTGCTGTTCGTGATCCGCACGTCCGGCAATCCATTTCGCAGCAGGCCTGCCGCGACTCTCGTTGCGACGGTCTTCTCCGCGGTGGCCATAGGCATCCTGCTGCCATTGACGCCGCTCGGCGCGGAATTCGGGCTGGTCCCGCTGCCGTGGGGCTTTTACGCGTTCCTTGCCGTCGCCACGGCGACCTACCTGCTGCTCGTGCAGATCCTGAAGCGGCGTTTCATGGGAGCGGAAATGGTCCCGCGCGATCAAGGCCGCAAGAAGCACGCGCTCGATGCGGACGGCCAGGTCGCCTCGCAGTGATCCAGATCAATACGACCCGCGGGGCGCTTCCTATGCTGCCAGGCAGATCGCTGCAAGGAGGCCGCCCATGTCAGCCCTCGTGATCCTGCTCCCGATCTTCGTTTACTCGGGAGCAATCGCCTTCCTGCTGGTCTACGTCCTGGTCCTGAGGAGGCTGCAGCGTCCTGCGGTCCGCCCGGGAGACTCTGCGGCGCACGTGCACGCCGGATCCGATTGAAGGCCGTGCGGGGGAGGTGTGCGATGCCGCTCGTCGTGATCATTCTCATGGTAGTCGGCTATTTCGCCGCGCTGGCACTGTTGCTGGCCTATGCCGTCGTCTTCGTTTCACCCCGTTTCCCCGCCAACCGGGCGGACGCTGCAGGTGATCCGGGCGCGCGCACTGACGAATATCTGCTGGAAGATGAGCTCCGGGACAAACTGCCGCCCCGCGAGCCGGTGGACCCCGTCTGTGGAAAGAGCGCGAGCCTTACCGGTCTGCACACGTGGCCCTCCCATGGTCGCGTCTACTATTTTTGCTCCGAGTCGTGCCGGAGGCGCTTTGCGCGCAACCCGGAAGCGTATGTCTTCCCGTCCGGCAAGCTGCGCCCACGCTTCGGTCGTCTCGGCAAGCTCTCTTGACCCGCGCCACAGCGTCGAGTTCCGGTTTGGGGTTTGATGTTGTTTGTCGCGTTCGGTTTTTCGGGCACAAGTACCAGTCTGCCCCTGGCCCGGATTGATCGGGTGAATCCGTCCGCTCAGAGCTGACGGCGCCATGTTCCGGCATTCCCGCCCACCGGCGAATTGATCCATGTATTGATCCATGTCATGTCCGCGCGCGGGAAACGCGGGATGCTGGCATCACTGTTCCAGAGGTCGACCGCCATGACCCAGTCCACTCCATCCACTTCGCAAGGCAATCAGGCGCAGGAATCGCTGGTTGCATTGCATGCGCCTGATGATGTTCCCCAGTGGGAGGAGACGCTCAGGGACGGCAGCCGCGTCCTGATCCGGGCACTGCGCAGGAGCGACGCGGACCTGGAGCGCGCCTTCATCGCCAGGCTCAGTCCGGAATTCCGGCGGATGCGCTTCCTGGCGCAGATAAACGAACCGAGCGACGCCTTGATCCGGACATTGACCGACCTGGACGAGGATGATCTGGCGTTCATCGCGCTGGTGCACCGCGAGGGGCAAAAACGTGAAGTCGGGGTCAGCCGCTACAGCATGTTGCCGGACCGCACCTCCTGCGAGTGTGCGGTGACGGTCGATGACGACTGGCGGAACAAGGGCCTGGGGACGGCGCTGATGCGACACCTCATGGAGATCGCACGCCGCCGCGGCATGCGCTCCATGATCTCGATCGATTCGGCGGAAAATCATCGAATGCGTGAGCTCGCGCGCGATCTGGGGTTCACCTGCCGGGCCGATCCCGAAGAATCCACCCAGGTGATTTATCGTCTCGAACTCTGAGCGGCGGATCCGCTTGGTCCGTTCCGGGCATGAAGATCGGCACGGGCTCCTGGCACCATCCTGGTCGTGGCCGGTCGCGCGGCGCCGCTCGTGCTCCGGGCCGCGGTTTCAATAGTCACGCTCGACTGCCTCCCAGTCGCGTTCGTCGTCGGCGTACAGTTCGAACCACATCGCGTTGAGGATGCCGAAGCATCCGATCAGCCCGATTCCCAGCACCCAGGTGAAATACCACATGGCTCCTCCTCTTCACCGCCTGCCGGCGACGACACTCCGGCTGCGACAGGCGCCTGCACTTGGGGGGTGGCCGTCCGCGCCAGGGCGCGCGCGGAATGGCCGTCCGTCAGTATCCGGCGGCCTTCCCCATATCGGCCGACCAGAGCTTCAGCCGCTCGGGGCCTCCGCGCACCACCTGCGCCGCTTGCGCGGCGAAAACGATGATCCCGACCAGGACGACGAAGCCGAATACCAGCGCCGTCAGCTGCGCCTGCGCGGCGGTAATGCCCGATATGCGCTCCGGGTTCCAGCGCCCGTCCCGGATTTCCGTCGCGACCCAGCCCAGCGCCATCGCGAGCCAGGGCAGCGGCAGGCTCCATGCAATGAGGTGCAGGAAACGCCGGTTGCGAAATCCGCGCACCGATGCCGCATAGAACGCGGCGGCGAACAGGACCACGAGGTACATGCCCGCCAGCAGCATCAGCCGGAACGACCAAAGCATCAGGACCGGATGCGCAGTCCCTTCGAGATCCATGGTGCCGCCCCGGACCGCCAGCGACAGTGCCGCGGCAAGTCCGAAGCTTGACGCGACGACCATCGAGCGGCGTCCGATCTGGAGGCTCCGGTTGTGCAGCAGGTAGAACGCGCTGATCGAAAGCACCAGGCCAGCGGCGATCAGGTAACAGGCACTGGTCAGATGCACGAATTCCAGTTGCGCGACCGGATTGAACAGCACGGCGCGCGCGTCCGTGACGCGCATCGTTTGTGCATTGCCGTCCCACACCGTGCCTACGCCGGTCGTGGACCAGCCGCCGACTACCGAGATGGCCAGGATCGCCAGGTCCGGCAGCAGCGCCATCAACAGGGTTGTCAGCAGATGCTGCAGCCGGCTGCGACCCCACCATTGGCGGAAATGCCGCCGCAGCAGGAATATCTCGCCCAGCAGCGCGATCACGAGCGCGCCGAACACGATGACAGCGGCCCAGGTCGCAGCGCCACCCACGAGGAAGTAGCCGACGATGACGAGAAACACACCGGACGCGCCCAGGTACAACGCGATGCCGAACAATTCGCCCCAGAATCGCGCGATCTGTTTCCAGATCTCGCGACCGGTCATCACGAACACGCTCTCCATGATCGCAATCAGCGGCGGCAGCCCCACGATCAGCGGAAGCAGCAGCGCGCAATACGACATCGCGATTTCGAGCTGCCACTGACCGGGGAGGATCCAGGGTGCCATGGATTGTTCCTCGGGTCCGGGGCTTCAACGCACCACCAGTACCGGAAGCCCCGTACTGTTCAGCACCTTCTGCGTGACGCTCCCCAGGACCAGCCTGGCCACCCCGCTCCGCTTGTGCGACGCCATCACGATGAGATCGCAATTGCTCTTCCTCGCGGCCGCCAGGATGGCCTTGTAGGGTTGCTCGCTCAGCACGGAATCCACCTGGCAGGGCACCTCCGCGTCCCGGGCGATCCGCTGCAACGGGGTGAGCACCCTGGCCGCATGTGATTGCGCTTCCGCGAGCAATTGATCCGGCGGCGGCTCCAGCAGCTCGCCCGCTCCGGAGGTGACCCGCGCGAATTCCATCATCGCGTGAAAGAAGGTCACGCGTGCGCCGAGGCGCTGCGCCAGTTCAACGGCCACCTCGGCCGCGCGCTTCGAACCGGCATCACCGGTGGTTGGAACCAGAATGTGCTTGAACATGCTCACCTCATCCCTGGCCCGCGGGCCTTCCCTGGCCCGCCGGCCGAACCTGCCGGAAGATTCCGCTCCCCCTTGGTCGGCCCCGCCTTCCCTGTTGCGGAGCAAACCCGCGCCTGTTCTTCCGCTTGCAACGGCGCAACCCTCTGGCCGTTTCGTTTTTGTGCGTTGGCTCCGTCCAGCGCGAGAGGCCCGGTTTCGACGTCGACGACCAAGCCCGCGAGACCGTGGACCCGTTCCACGACATCGTTGAGCCGGCATCTCTCTTCAAGGCTGCGGACACGGCCTGCCAGGGTGGCTATTCCGTCCTTTACGTCCACACTGATCGGAAATTCCGCGAGCACCGGATCGATGCCCAGATCCCTTTCGATCGCTTGCCGCAATTGCCTGTCCGACTTCATCGCGCTGCGCCCTTTTGATCGAAGATTGCGCTTTCGCGGGGGGCGGTTATTGACGAAGGTCAACTGGACGCGATATTCGGGTGCCCGGCAAGGCGGGTTCGGAGGTTGGGTCGGCGCCTTCGGCTCGATCCACGGGGGGAAGCCCACCAGATCGCGCCGATGCCGAGGAACGCCAGGTGATGCGGACCCGCCCGAGCGCCCGATCTGCGCCGCGTCCGCAGCGGAGGGTTAAGATGCTGTCGTCTCCGGTCCGCTTCTCCGCCGATGCCGACCCCTGCCCGCCTGCTGATCGTGGATGACGATACCGAGGTGCAGGACATGCTGCGCCGCTATTTCGTCCGGGAAGGATTCGAGGTCAGCGTTGCGAACAACGGCACGGAAATGCGAGAGGCGCTGGCCCGCCATGCCATCGACGTGACGCTCCTGGATCTCGGCCTGCCCGGCGAGGACGGCTTCGTGCTGACGCGCCAATTGCGCGCGGACTGGGGCGGCGCGGTGATCATCATCACCGGCCGCGGCGAATCGATCGATCGCGTCGTCGGGCTGGAGCTCGGCGCGGATGATTACGTCACCAAGCCCTTCGATCTGCGCGAGCTGCTGGCGCGCGTACGCAGCGTGCTGAGGCGAAGCGGCGAGGCAAGGCATCAGGGCGGGAACGATGCGCCGTTCCATTTCGCGGGCTTCCGTCTCGATCCGCTGGCGCGCAGCTTGCGTGATCCCGGCGGAGCGGACGTCCCGTTGACGTCGGGCGAATTCGACCTGCTGCGGGTGTTCCTCGATCACCCCAACCGGGTGCTGTCGCGCGACGATTTGATGGATCGCATCCACGGGCGAAGTGCGGGTCCGTTCGACCGCGCGATCGACGTGCAGATCGGGCGGCTGCGGCGCAAGATCGAAACCGATCCCGCGCAGCCGGAGCTCATCAAGTCCGTGCGGGGCGCAGGCTACCTGTTCGCTTCGCGCATCAGTCGTGCCCACGAGTGAGTTGCCCTGCCCTGCTCTGCCGCCATGGACAGCCTTGCATCACTGAGCACCTGGTTCGACATCGCACCCGACGCGATGATCGTCGTGGACAGGCAGGGCCGCATCGTGCTCGCCAATGCGCAGGCCGAACGCCTGTTCGGGTACGAACACGATGCCTTGTTGCAGCTTTCACTCGAGGCGTTGCTGCCGGAACCGCTGCGCCACGCCCACAGGATGCACCGCGACGAATACATGGCCGGTCCGCGTGTGCGTCCGATGGGGATCGGTCACGAGTTGATGGGTCTGAAGCGCGATGGCCGGCAGTTCCCCGTGGAGATCGGGCTGAGCCCGATCTCAGTCGGCGACAAAGCGATGGCGATCGCTTCGGTACGGGACATTTCGGAAACGCGGCGCGTACGCCAGGCGCTCGCACGCGCCCGTCGCGACACGTTCGCGGTCCAGATCGGCCGGCTGTTGCTGGAATCCACCGATTACGAACAGGCGATCCGGCGCAGCCCGGAACTGGTGGCGTCGGCGACCGATGTCCAGGCTGTCGCGATCCTCTCCACGGACTGGCATCGCGACAACCTGCACATCCGCGCCGCCGCAGGGCTGCCGGCTTCCGCAGCGGAAGCGCTGGCATCCATTTTCGCCGATGGCCAATTCATCCATCGGTTCTTCGTGGCCAGGGAACAGGCCGCGATCGTCACCGAGGACATGCAGGGAGAAGATTTCCTGCCGGTGCGGACCGCGCTCGCCGAAATGGGTTTCCGCGACGTCGCTCTGGTGCCGCTATTCGGACGCCACGAACCCATGGGCTTGCTGGCCGCGCTCGCCACCGAGCCGCGCAGTTTCGATACCGACAAGGTCAGCTTCCTCCATTCCGTTGCCAACCTGCTGGCTACGGCAGTGCAGCGCCGGCGCACCGAGGAACAACTGTCGCACGCGCAAAAGCTGGAAGCGATCGGGCAGCTCACCGGCGGCATCGCGCACGACTTCAACAACCTGCTCACCATAGTCTCCGGCAACCTGCAATTGCTGGAAACGGATATGCCGGATGCGGAACGGCGGGAGATCATCGACAGCGCGCTGCGCGCGGTGGACCGCGGCTCGGACCTCACCCGCAGACTGCTTGCGTTCGCGCGCCGGCAACCGCTGCATTCCCGCCCGGTAGTGCCGAAGCCCCTGCTGGAAGAGCTCGGGCACATGCTGAGGCGAACGTTGGGCGAGAGGGTGGTGGTTACGGTTGACTGCCCGGCCGACGTTCCCGACGTGTACGCCGATCCCAACGAACTGGATACGGCGCTGGTCAACCTGGCGCTGAACGCGCGGGACGCCATGCCGCGCGGCGGACGGCTCGCGATCGTCGCGCGCGAAATCGTCGTGGGTGCGGATGACGGTACCTGGAAGGTCCTGCCCGGCCGCTATGTTTCCATGGAGATCAGCGACACCGGCACGGGCATGTCGCCGGAGGTTCGCGCGCACGCAATCGAACCTTTCTTCACCACCAAGGAGGACGGCAAGGGAAGCGGGTTCGGCCTCAGCATGGTGTACGGCTTCGTCACCCAGACCGGCGGCGGCATGGCGATAGACAGCCGGCTCGGCTACGGCACCCGCGTAAAGCTCCTCCTGCCCGTGGCGACTTCGAAGATCGACAGCAAGGTGGAGGACAGGCCGACGGTACGCGAACCGCTGCCCGAAAGGCACGCGACCATCCTGGTGGTGGAGGACGAAGCCGAAGTCCGCAACATCGCGGTGAGATTCCTGCGGGCTATCGGCTACAACGTCGTGGCCGCGGGCAGCGCGCGCGAGGCGCTCGGAAAAATGCTGACCACCTGCACCAAAGTTGACCTGCTGTTCTCGGACGTGGTGCTGGGCAGCGGCATGAACGGCATCGAGCTTGCGCGGGAAGCACGTCGCTTGCGGCCCCGGCTGGCCGTGCTGCTCACCTCCGGTTATCCGGGTCCCCGCGCCAGGCGGCACGACCAAGGCTCCGAAGGTTTCGAGATGCTGCGCAAGCCGTATCGCCGCGAGGAACTGGTCGGCGCGATCCGGCGGGTGCTCGACAGCGCCTGATTCAGTGGACGGCGCACGACTCTCCGACGTGGGCGCGCAGGAGCTGGACGTCCAGCAGCTTCACCTCGCGGCGCTGCACCGAGATGTAGCCCTGCTCTGCCATGTGCGAGAGCGCGCGGCTCACGGTTTCGTGCTTCAGTGCGAGGAAACTGGCGATGTCCGCGCGCGCCATCCGCAGGATGAAATGGCTCGGACTGAAACCGAGTTTGGCATGGCGCGCGGCGATGTCGAGCAGGAACGCGGCGACCCGATGCTCCGCCGACAAGGTTCCGATGGCGAGCATCCAGCTGCGATCGCGGCGGATCTCTTCCGCCAGTGCCGCCGCCAGGCGCGCCTGCAATTCCGGGAATTGCAGGCAGGCGCCGAGCACGGGTGGGTACGGCAATTCCCAGACCTCGCAGTCGTCCAGTGCGACGGCGTCGCAACTGCAGGCAGAAAGGCCGATGGACTCCGCACCCAGGAGATCACCGCGCATGCGGAAGCCGGTCACCTGCTCGCGGCCATCTTCCGAGACTTCGCAGGTCTTGAGGAATCCGGCGTGCACCAGGTACAAGGCAGTGAAGGGTTGGCCGGCCCGGTAGAGATGCTGGCCGATCTTCAATTTCCGCCGCGTGACCGGCAGTTGTCTGCGCAATTGATCGATGTCCAGTTCGAGCATGGCTTCCGGGGCGTTGCGCGGCGAAGGTTCGATGCGGCGGTGGACGAACGGGGTATCCATGGTCTTGCTTCCGTCAGGGGCTTCCGCGGCAAATTACCCGGCCGACTTGTCGGCACGATGGCGGGGGCGCAACGGTGTGTAACGGCGTGTAACAACGCGGCTGCGCTGGCGGCTTCTTGATCCTGCTCAAGTCATCGCAACATCGAAGAACCCATATTCGGGTCGGGTTTTTTCAACGCCCCGTCCCGTTCATGCGAATCCAGGTTTCACCGTTTTCCGATCCCGTCGCCGTCGAAGCCTGGGATGCGTGGTTCCGCTGGCGCGATCGCACCGGCTTGCGCGATCTCTCGATCGAGGACACCTGGCTGCGGGTCGCAACCGGACTGGCGTCGGTGGAAGCACCCGCTGACGCCGCACTCTGGCGCTTGCGATTCCTGCAAGCCCTGTCGTTCTGGCGGCTGCTGCCCGACGAGCGCATCCTCGCCTCGGCCGGCACCGGTCGCGTCGGGTGGGACGGCGACCTGCATGCCTCCCTCAATGTCGCGGGCTTCGTTTCCGGCGAGGGCGATGTCGCGGCGCGGATCGACCTTGCCGCGATTGCGGATTGCGCCGCGCTCGCGGTGCGCGCGCTGGACGATGCGATGCTGCTCGCGAAGCATCCTGGACCGTGTCGGGTGCGCGTCGGCCTGATCGGTCTCGCCGACGCGTTGTACCTGCTCGGATTGGGTTACGACAGTGAAGAAGGCCGGGCCATGGCCGGGGCGCTGGGCCGCGCGCTCGCGGAAGGCTGTTTCCGAGCGAGCGTAGCGCTTGCGCGCGAGCGTGGTGCCTGCAGCGGAGACATGTCGAGCGCACTCGCGAGAGGGGTGCAGCGTGGAGTTCCCGAACATCTGCTCGCCCAAGCGGAGAGCACCGGCCTGCGGCATCCGGCGCTGACTGCCATTACCTCACGGCCCCGCCTCGCGTTGCTGGCCAATGTCGTGGCCGATGCGGTGAATCCCCTCGCCGGCGAGCATCATGCGCACGTTTTCGTCACCCCCGGCGGTGATCGCGTGTTGCGCTCCTCCGGCTATGCGCTCGGCGCGGGCGGCGCCGATGCGGGCCGCGACGCGAAGGACACCGTGGAAAAACTCGGCTGGCCGCCCCAGCTGCGCATGCGATCGGTGCTGGAGCGGTACATGGACGATCCCATCAGCTACCCCTTGCTGGTCGCGCACGCCCCCGGTCGGGCGGAAAAGCACGAAGCCAATCGGCAAGCGGCCCGCTGCGGCCTGTGCAAACCGGCCTGGCAAATTGCGACCAGTACCGCCTGACGGCGCAGATCCCTCGATCGGCGTCTCCTGCAAACGGCGGTTCCGGAAGGACCACGGCCCCTCGCGGGGGACCGTGATCCTCGAGCTTGGCAACGTCTCTCAGGCGTTCACCGGCACGCGATCCGCAACGGTCATGCGATCGACCACGCTGCGGATGCCCGGCGCATCCCACGCCGCGCGACGCACGGCGTCCCGCTCGCTGCTCGAGTCGAGTTCGCCGAGGAGCGTCACGGTTCCGCCTTCGACGGTAATGGAAATGGCGTTCGCATCATGGTGTGCGCGGCGCTGCAATGCGGCCTCGATCTTGGCCTTGATGTCCTTTGGCTCGATGCCTGGATTCAATTCGATCAGATTGACCACCCCCTTGATGCCGATGAGATCGCGCACGGCGTTTTCCGCGGCGCGCTTCTGGTAGTCCCATTCGACATCACCCGAAAGCGTCACCCAGCCGTTTTCGGCCATGACCCGGATGTTTTCGCTCGGAATCGAGGCATTCCAGGTCAATGCGTGACGCGCAGCCTTGACGATCTCCTCGTCCGGCCGCTTGTCGATGCCCGGAATTTCCACCTTGAGTTCCGGGATCAATCCCTTGACGCCTTCCACCCTTTGGACCGCTTCCTCCGCGCGCCACTTCTGCGCATAGTTGGGGACGTGGCCGGCCAGTGTGACCACGCCGTCGTGTACTTCGACGCCGAGCCGGGCGGCCTCGACCGAGGGATCCCAGTTCAGTTCCGCGATGACGTCCTGCTGCAGCTCTCTGTCGGTTTTCATATGCATCTCCTGAGGCAGGAGACAGCTTGCGCGTCCGCGCGGATCCGATCTTGATGCAGGTCAAGCAAACGCCTGCGCGATGAATCCCGCCACCGCTCCGGTGCCGTTGCATCCGGCAAAAGCCCTGCCAGTGACATGGATCAAATCGGCCCTTGTGGAAAGCACTAGCTTGCGGGTGACCAACGAGGAGGAGACGTGCCGTGTGTGCATGCGATCAGGACGATTCGCTGGCTCTGCGCATAAACGAGCTGCGGCCCGGCTGGCGGGGACGCGTGATCATCCATTGTTCCGACGGCCCCGACGGTGACATCGCGGTCATCGGCACGATCGTCGGCGAGCCGTCGGTCGAGCGCGGGTTGGAACACGATGGCGCCGTTGATGCAAAGGCCACGATTTGCATCAACTACCGCGCCGGGGCCTTCGGTCCGTTGTCGAGGCACTCGTGTTTCGCGGTGCGTGCTTCGGACATCGTGGACATGCAGCCGATGTGAATGGCAGGCATGCCCGGGCAACACCGGATCGTTCCGTTTCCGAACGGCTCCGCCCTCCCGTGGGTGCCGTATCGCCGAAGCGGGGCCGGGAGGGACGCACATGAAAGACGCCACGAGGGATACCGTCCCGGGTTCCCGCAGCCGGAACCGGCGTCCGGCCCAAAGGCGGCTTCCGGAATCTCCCGTCCCCGATGCGAGCGGACTTGTGCGCGAGGACGCGGATCGTCGCAGGCCCGCGAGGCGGTCGAAGGAAGGGCACGGGCGCCCGAACCGGGATTTCCCGACATCGCGTCGGGCCATCGACCGGCGGCGCGGGCACGGCGCGGCCTTCAGGCACATCCTGATCCCGGCGAGCGACGACCCGGGTTCCCGCCGCGCCTTCGAGTACGGAGTCGAAGTCGCCGCGCGATTCGGCGCGCGTGTCACGGGCTTCCACGCGGCCTCGCCTTTCGTCGGATGGACCCGGCTCGCCGAGCCGATCGAGGATGCGCCGAAGAAGTCGCCCGCAAACCCGCAAGGCCGCGCGGCGAAGGCGCTCGCGCCACTGAAGCGCCTTTGCGGGAAGGCCGGCATTGATTGCCGACTCGTTTCCGAACCGGCCGAGAACCCCGCGGAGGCAATCGTTGCGCAGGCAAGGAAACTGAAGTGCGATCTCATCGTCATGGCCTCGCACGGCCGCGCCGGCATCACGCGACTGGTGCTCGGCAGCGAAACCCGGAACGTACTTGACCGCTGCAGCCTGCCGGTGCTGGTGGTGCGCTGAAGGCACGAGGTGTTGCGATGAACAGACTTGACGGAAAGGTTGCCGTGATCACCGGTGGAGCGATGGGCATCGGCGCGGCATGCGCGCGCCGCATGGCCGGCGAAGGGGCACGCGTGGCGATCGTGGACATCCACGATGAACACGGGCGCAAGCTGGCGCAGGAATTGGCGGGCGGCGACGAAGCGGCGATCTACCTGCACGCCGACGTCGCGAGCGAACTCGAAGTGGTTGCCGCGATCCGTGCGGTCGTGGACAGGTTCGGCCGCCTCGACGTGCTGGTCAACAATGCCGGCATCGCGGGTTCCGACAAGCCCACGCATGAACTGTCCGAGCAGGAGTGGGACCGGGTGCAGGCGGTCAACGTCAAGGGCGTGTTCTTCTGCACCAAGCACGCACTGGCGTACATGCGCCGGAATGGCAGTGGCAGCATCATCAATCTGTCCTCCATCTATGGGCTGGTCGGGGCCGCGGACGTCCCTCCCTACCACGCATCCAAGGGCGCGGTGCGGCTGATGAGCAAGACCGACGCGCTGCAGTACGCGCGCGAAGGAATTCGCGTCAATTCGGTCCATCCCGGCTTCGTCTGGACGGGAATGGTGGAAGGGTTCCTGGCCGGTCATGCCGGCGACATGGAGGAACAGCGGCATGGCGTGGACGCACTGCACCCGCTCGGCCACATGGGCGAGCCCGACGACATCGCCTGGGGCGTGGTGTATCTCGCCTCCGACGAATCGAAATTCGTGACCGGCAGCGAGCTGGTCATTGACGGCGGATACACCTGCCGCTAGCGAGCGGCGTCGCCGCGCGTACGCGCGAATGCTGCAAGGCGGTCTTCTTGGAATACGCAGACAGCCCGAGTTCGTGGCGCTCCGGTCTCGATGACGCGGAGGCGCGCCGCCGGCTGCAAGAGTACGGACCGAACGAGCTTCCCGGCGGCGAACACAAACCGCTGTACCGGATCGTGTTCAAGGTGCTGGCCGAGCCGATGTTCCTGATGCTGCTGGTCGCCGACGTGCTCTATCTGGCGCTGGGAGACCTCGCCGAAGCGATGTTCCTGCTCGCTTCGATCTTCGTCGTCATCGGCATCACGCTCGTCCAGGAGCGCCGCACCCAGCGCGCGCTCGAGGCGCTGCGCGATCTTTCCGCGCCACGCGCACTGGTGATACGCGGCGGGCGGAGGATCCGCGTGCCGGGGCGCGAGGTGGTGCCCGGGGATCTGCTGGTGCTGCACGAGGGCGACAGGATCGGGGCCGACGCGACACTGCTGGAAGGCTATCTTGAAGTGGACGAGTCACTGCTCACCGGCGAAGCGGTCGCGGTCGCGCGATCCCCCGCCGCCGGACAAGAACGGCTGAGCGCAAGCACCGTGGTCACCAAGGGCAGCGGATTGGCCTGCGTGTCCTCGACCGGGAGCGCCACGCGGGTCGGCGGAATCGGATTGATGCTGTCCAGGGCCAACGAGCCCGCTTCGGGCCTGCAACGCTCTTCGCGCAGCCTGATACGCGCGCTCACCGTCGCCGGCTTGCTGCTCGCGACCGGCTACTCCCTGCTGGACTGGCTGTGGGACAGGCGGGATTTCCTGGACAGCGTGCTCGCCGGGATCGCGCTCAGCATGGCGATCCTTCCGGAAGAGATCCCGGTCGTCATCACCGTGTTCCTCGCGATGGGCGCGTGGCGCCTTTCACGCCATCGCGTGCTGACGCGAAGGATTCCGGCGGTGGAAGCGCTCGGAGCGATCACCATGCTCGCCGTGGACAAGACCGGCACCTTGACCCAGAACCGCATGCAGGTCGCGGCTCTGGCGCCCGCCGGTGCCGCGATCGAGGACGTCCACGCGGCGGCCCGCGCTTTGTCGCGCGCATCGCTCGAGCTCCTCGGCCGGGCGCGCCTGGCCGCGCCTCCCGATCCATTCGACCCCATGGAAAAGGCTGTGCTCGCGGTCGAAGGCCGGTTCGACGCAGCGGCGCAACGTCCGTCTCCGGGTTGGAGCCTGGCACGGGAATACGCGTTGTCTTCCGGAACACCCGCGATGACGCGCGCCTACGCCGTCAAAGGCGACGCCGGTTACCGGCTCGCAGTCAAGGGCGCGCCGGAAACGATCATCGGGTTGTGCCGGCTGCCGGAAGCGGAAAGCACCGCGGCGTTGCGGGAAGCCGCCGCCCTCGCGGCGCGGGGCCTGCGCGTGCTGGGCGTCGCCCACGGGGAATGGGCAGGCGCGGAATTGCCCGACAGCCAGCAAGCATTCGCCTTGCGTTTCGACGGGCTCATCGGATTCGGCGACCCCCCGCGTCCGGAAGTGCCGGCCGCGATCGCCGAATGCAGGAGCGCGGGCGTGCGCGTGCTGATGCTCACCGGCGACCATCCTGTTACGGCGCAGGCAATCGCACGGGAAATCGGATTGACCGACCGCGCCGCGGCGTTGACGGGGACGGAAATCGACGGACTGGACGACGCGCCGTTGCGCGAGCGCCTGAAACGCATCGATGTCTGCGCGCGTTTGCGTCCCGAACAGAAACTGCGGCTGGTGCGGCTGCTGCAGGAATCGGGTCAGATCGTGGCGATGACGGGCGACGGCGTGAACGATGCGCCGGCGCTGAAGGCAGCCGACGTGGGCGTGGCGATGGGCGAACGCGGGACGGACGTCGCGCGCGAAGCCGCGGCCCTGGTGCTGCTGGACGACAGCTTCGCCAGCATCGTCCGCGCGATCCGGCAGGGCCGTCGCATCTACGACAACATCGGCAAGGCCACCGGTTTCGTGTTCGCGGTGCACGTGCCGGTCATCGCGCTGGCACTGGTTCCGGCTCTGCTGCACTGGCCGTTGCTGCTGGCGCCGGTGCACATCGTGCTGCTGGAGCTGCTGATCGATCCGGCCTGCTCGATGGTGTTCGAATCCGAGCCGGAAAGCGCGGACGTGATGCACCGCCCTCCACGGTCGCGGGAACAGACGCCCTTCGCGCCCGCGCGATTGGCCTGCGCCATGGCCCAGGGCGCAGGCCTCGCCAGCCTGCTGCTGGCCGGTTGCGCCGCGTTGCTGATGCTTGGGGCAGGCGCGGCGCAGGTGCGCGCCATGGTCTACGCGGGCCTGCTGGTGGGCCTGTTCCTGCTGGTGCTGGCCAGCCGCGGCGGTCTCTCCCCAGGCGCAACGGGTCGCAATCCGCGCATGAAATGGATGCTGGCGGGCGTGTCGGCGACCTTGATCGTGGTGTTCGCGGTTCCGCCGATGCGTACGTTGATGGGACTCGCCCTGCCCGCCCAACCGGCGATGATCGTCCTCGTCGCGGTGATTGCAGCCACCGCCGCCTGGTTGTCCGTGCTCCAGCTCGGGCTGCGCAGGCTGCCAGCGGGGCACCTGCGCGGGGCCTCATCGCACGCGGGATAGAACTACCGCACCACAAGTACCGGCACTTTCGAGTGCGAAAGCACTTTCATCACGACAGAACCCAGCACGAAGCTCATCAGCGCTCCATGGCCGTGAGAACCCATCGCGACCATGTCGCAACGCAGCTTGCTCGCCAGATCGATGATGATCGCGGCCGGCTCGCCGATTTCGTGCTTTTCCTCGAATGGCGTATCCATGGTGCGCAATATGCGGCGCGCGGGAGTCAAAGCGCGTTTCGCATTGTCCTCGTGGAAGCGGGCGATATCCGCCGCCGCGAGATAGCGTGCCACGCGCTCCGGCAGAACGAGATCCACGTGCACGAGGACCAGCGATGCACTTCGTGCTCCCTTCTGCCCTGCCCAGTGCCTGGCCACCTGACGGACCGCGCGCGAGCTGCTGGGGCTGCCATCTATCGGCAGGAGGATTTTCATGGGGCGATTTCCTTGAGCTGCACTCGGGGTATGCCGCTTCGAAGTGCCGACAGCTTGCAACGCGCTTCCATCCGGAGATTTGAGCGATGTCAATTGGCACGCACGTTGGCTCGGTACAGATCGCCCCGGCAGAGCCCTCGCACTGCGGCGCGACCCAGCCGTGCAGCGACCGCCGTGCGAGCGGTCTTACCGAAGCTTTCCCGCATCCGGCGAGGACCACGACCATTCGCGCACCTCGGGCAGATCCAGGCCTTCTTCGCGGATGTAATGGCCGTGCTCGATCAGCTTGTCGAGCAGCTTCTGCTTGAGATACGCCGTTTTCGCGGCGAGTCCCGGCACACGCTCCAGCACGTCCATCACAAGGTGGTAGCGATCCATCTCGTTCAGCACGGTCATGTCGAAGGGCGTGGTGATCGTGCCCTCCTCCTTGTAGCCGTGCACATGGAGATTGTCGTGGTTGCGCCGGCGATAGGTCAGGCGGTGGATCAGCGCTGGATACCCGTGATACGCGAAGATCACCGGCTTGTCGGTGGTGAACAACTGGTCGAAGTCCTCATCGTCCAGGCCATGTGGATGCAGGCTGCGCGATTCGAGTTTCATCAGGTCCACCACATTGACCACGCGCACCTTCAGGTCCGGCACGCTCCGGCGCAGGATCGAAGCTGCGGCCAGCGTCTCCAGCGTGGGCACGTCGCCGGCACAGGCCAGCACCACGTCCGGCTCGCCACCCTCGTCGTTGCTGGCCCACGGCCAGATGCCGATGCCGCGGCTGCAATGGCTGACCGCGGCTTCCATGCCCAGCCATTGCGGCGCCGGGTGCTTGCCCGCGACCACCACGTTGACGTAGTGGCGGCTGCGCAGGCAGTGATCCACCACCGACAGCAGGCAGTTGGCGTCAGGCGGCAGGTACACGCGCACGATTTCCGCCTTCTTGTTGACGACGTGATCGATGAACCCGGGATCCTGGTGGGTGAAGCCATTGTGGTCCTGCCGCCAGACGTGCGAGGCAAGTAAATAGTTGAGCGACGCGATCTTCCGCCGCCACGGAATGCGGGCAGTCATCTTCAACCACTTCGCGTGCTGGTTGAACATCGAATCCACGATGTGGATGAACGCCTCGTAGCAGTTGAAGATGCCGTGGCGGCCGGTCAGCAGATAGCCCTCCAGCCAACCTTCGCACTGATGCTCGCTGAGCATCTCCACCACGCGACCGTCGCGCGCGAGGAACTCGTCGGTCGGTACGGTGGGTAGCTCCCACTGGCGGCTGGTGACTTCGAACGCCGCCTCCAGGCCGTTCGAAACCGTTTCGTCGGGACCGAAGATGCGGAAGTTGCGCTGGTCCTCATTGGCGCGGATCACCTCTCGCAGGAAGCGGCCGAGCACGTGCGTGTCGCCGATGCCCGGCGCGCCCGGAACCGAAACATCCACCGCGTGCGCGCGGAAATCCGGCATGCGCAGGTCGCGCAGCAGCACGCCGCCGTTGGCATGCGGGTTGGCACTCATGCGGAGGTTGCCGCGCGGCGCGAGCCCGCGCACTTCGGCACGCAATCGTCCGCGCTCGTCGAACAGTTCTTCCGGGCGATAACTGCGCATCCACGCTTCCAGTTGCGCCAGGTGCTGCGGCGGCGTGCTCGCCGAGACCGGCAGCGGCACCTGGTGCGCATGGAACGTACCCTCGACGGGCTTGCCGTCCACGCATTTCGGACCGGTCCAGCCTTTCGGCGAGTCCAGCACGATCATCGGCCACGCCGGTCGGCTCGATGCGGCTTCCCCTGACGCCCCGCGACGGATCCGCCGGATGTCCGCGATCACCGCATCGAGTGTCGCGGCCATCAGGCGGTGCATCGCTTCCGGTTCGCTGCCGCGCACGAAATGCGGATTCCAGCCGCAGCCGCGGAGGAACTGCTCCAGTTCTTCCACCGGAATGCGCGCAAGCACGGTGGGATTGGCGATCTTGTAGCCGTTGAGGTGCAGGATCGGCAGCACCATGCCGTCGCTGACCGGGCTGAGGAACTTGTTGGAATGCCACGACGTGGCGAGCGGTCCGGTTTCGGCTTCGCCATCGCCGACCACGCAGGCGACGACGAGATCCGGGTTGTCGAACGCCGCGCCGAAGGCGTGGCTCAGCGAGTAGCCCAGTTCGCCGCCTTCGTGGATCGAGCCGGGGCATTCCGGCGACGCGTGGCTGGCGATGCCGCCCGGAAACGAGAACCGCTTGAAGAGCTTCTGCAGGCCCGCTTCGTCCTGCGTGATCTCCGGATAGACCTCGCTGTAGGTGCCGTCGAGGTATGCGTTGGCCACCACTGCCGGCCCGCCGTGACCCGGGCCGGAGATGTAGATCATGTCCAGCTCGTGGCGGTTGATGATCCGGTTGAGGTGGGCGTAGATGAAATTCTGCCCCGGCGTGGTGCCCCAGTGTCCCAGCAGGCTGTGCTTGACGTGCTCGAGCGCCAGCGGCTCACGCAGCAGCGGATTGGCGCGCAGGTAGATCTGGCCGACCGACAGGTAATTCGCCGCGCGCCACCAGGCATCGATGCCGTGCAACGTCTGTGGATCGAGCTCGCCTTTGCTCGCGAGCGTGGCGTCCATCGGAAGAATCCTCTTGCGACCCGCCTTGCCAGGGCACGAACAGCCTCGCTGCCGATCGCGGCGACTCCCGCGACGGCTTCGCCGGAGCATGGTCCGCACGGGGCACGGTGAAATGACCTGGATCAATTGCGCGGCGCGTCCGGCTTGACGTGCGTCAACCCTGCGCATCCGGATCCCAGACACCCTTCATCCGGAGGAGAAAGCGCAATGGCCACCATCCAGGCCCTGAACCGAAGAGCGTGCCCGCATTTCGATGCGCTGCTGGAGGTAGCCGGGGCGCTCGAAGCGGTTCCGGCCGCGGTGGTACACCCGTGCGATGAACCTTCGCTGCGCGGCGCCCTGGAAGCGGCGCGGGGCAACCTGATCCGTCCGATCCTGGTCGGACCGCAAGAGCGGATCCGCCGCGTCGCCGAGATGGCCCGCCTGGACATCGAAGACTTCCGCGTCGAAGACACGCCGCACAGCCATGCCTCCGCCGCACGGGCGGTGGAACTTGTCCGCGCGGGCGAAGCGGGCATGTTGCTGAAGGGCGCCCTGCACACCGACGAACTGATGGCCGAACTGGTGGACCACGAGCGCGGGCTGCGCACCGAACGCCGGATCAGCCACGTCTTCGCGCTGGACGTGCCGACGTACCCGAAGCCGCTTTTCCTCACCGACGGCGCGATCAACATCGCCCCGGAACTGACGGACAAGCGCGACATCGTGCAGAACGCGATAGACCTCGCCCACGCCGTCGGCATCGCCACGCCCAGGGTCGCGATCCTGTCGGCGGTGGAAACGGTCAATCCGCACATCGTCTCCACGCTGGACGCGGCCGCGTTGTGCAAGATGGCCGAACGCGGCCAGATCACCGGCGCCGCGCTCGACGGTCCGCTCGCATTCGACAATGCGATCTCCGTTGCCGCCGCCGCGATCAAGGGCGTGCATTCGCGGGTCGCGGGACACGCCGACATCCTGGTGGTGCCCGATCTGATGACCGGCAACATGCTCGCCAAGCAACTGGTCTACCTGGCTTCGGCGCAGTCCGCGGGCGTGGCGCTGGGGGCGCGCGTCCCGATCGCGCTCACCAGCCGGTCCGACGGGATATTGTCGCGGGTGGTGTCCTGCGCGCTGGCACGATTGTTCGTGCGGAGCAGGACTGCCGCCCTGCCATGACGCCGGCCATCCTCGCGCTCAACATCGGTTCGTCCAGCGTCAAGTCCGCGCTGTTCGAAGCGGCGACGCTGGCGGTGATCGAGCGCGGATCCGTCACGGGCATCGGCAGCGGGCCGCGTGCTCAGTTCCGCGACGGCGTGGCTGCAGCGATTGCAGCGCCCCGGGTGCCCGACCGGCTCGGCCTCGAGGATGCCGTGGGCTGGCTGCTGCTCCATTTGCGCGAGCGCTTGCCGGGAGTCGGGCTGGTCGCAGTAGGCCATCGTGTCGTGCACGGCGGAACCCGCTTCGACAAGCCGGTTCGCATCACTGCGGAAGTAATGGCGGAACTGGATGCGCTCTCGGCATTGGCTCCGAACCATCAACCATTCGCGCTGGCGGCGATCCGCAGCGCCGGTGCGCTGCTTCCCGACGTGCCGCAAATTGCCTGCTTCGACACCGCGTTCCACCGCAGCCAGCCGCGGCTGGCGCAGTGGTTCGCCCTGCCGCGGGAACTGTGCGAATCCGGCGTGATCCGCTACGGCTTCCACGGACTCTCCTATGAATACATCGCAGGCGTGCTGCCGGACGTCGCCGGCAGAGCGGCCCCGGGGCGCGTGATCGTGGCGCACCTGGGGCACGGTGCGAGTGTTTGCGCCATGCGGGATTTGCGCAGCGTCGCCACCAGCATGGGTTTCACGCCGCTGGACGGCCTGGTGATGGGAACACGTTGCGGCGGCCTGGACCCAGGCGTCGTGCTGTACCTGCTGCGCGAACGCGGGATGAGCCCCGCGCAAGTCGGAGACCTGCTCGGCAGGCGATCCGGACTGCTTGGCGTTTCCGGCCTGAGCGACGATGTACAGACGCTGGAGACAAGCGCCGACCCGCACGCGCGCGAAGCGCTCGACATGTTCGCCGACCGTGCCGCCGCGACGATCGCCGCCCATTGCGCGGCACTCGGCGGCCTGGACGTGCTGGTATTCACGGCCGGCATCGGCGAACACTCGGCCGACATGCGCGCGGCCATCTGCGAGCGGCTCGACTGGGTCGGCATACGTCTGGACGCCAGCGCCAACGCACGCCACGCGCAGTGCATCCATCTCGCATCGTCCCGCGTCCAGGTGATGGTGATCCACACCGACGAGGAGGCCGTGATCGCACGCCAGGTGGCGGGTCTCCTCGCGAAGTGCTGATCTACCGCGGCGCGAACTTCGTCCCCGTCACGAACGCCGCGACGGCAAGGATCGCGATCACGATGGCAAACGCCAGGTCTGCGACCAGCGCATTCATGAATGCGGTCAGCACGCCCACGCCGATCACCGGCAGCGCCACGCCGACATAGCAGCACACGATGTAGCTCGCCAGAACCTCGGCACGTTGTTCGGCGGGTGCGATGTCGTTGATCACTTCCAGGCTGCCGCGATAGCCGAGTGCGATGGCGATGCCTCCCAGCGCAGTGCCCACCAGCAGCAACGACATCGAAGCCAGCATTTGCGTGGCGACCAGCAGCCCCAGGGCCGGTGGCAACAGTGCCAGCCCGGCCAGCATGGAGGCACGGCTTCGCATGCGGTGACTCAGCAGGATCGCCACGGCGGCGATGCCGAACAGCTCGAACAGGATCGCACCGGAAATCGCGGGCCCTTTCAGGTGCAGGCTCGCCCGCAACAGGCCGGGTATCAGCGCGGCGTAGAAGCCGCCCAGTGCGAAAATGGCGAAGCCGGTGACGGCCGGCGGGACGAACTGCGCACGGATCCGGCGTGGCACGCCGATACGTGGCCGCAACGACAGCCTCTCCCATTGCCTCACCGGCTCGCGCACGGTTTCCGGGACACGCAGCATCACGGCGGCCATCGCCACCAGCATCCCGAGATAGACGACATAGGTGAGCTGCAGCGGCCACTCGGCGAACTGCGCGAGTAGTCCCGCCATCAGCGCGCCGCCGGCGAAAGCGACCATGTTGGCGGACGATGAAACCGAAGCGGAAGCTTGCTTGTCATCGTGCGGATGCAGTTCGGTGATCCAGGCGGTCGCGGCGATCGCGGCCAGTGCCGTGGCGATCCCGCTGACGAAGCGCGCCGCGAAGAGCCAGGCAACGGAACCCGCGAACACGAACAGCAAGGCGGCGATCGCCCCGAATCCGACGGCCGGCAACATCACCGCCCTTCGCCCGACCTGGTCGGGCAGCCGCCCGAGCGGCAGCAGCGCGACCAGATTGCCGAGCACGTACACGGCGTAGACCAGGGTCAGCACGATCCCGCCGAAGTCGAACCGGTGCTGGTAGGCCGGATACAGCGGACTCGGCAGCGCGGCGATCAGGTACAACACCACGTACTCGGACGAGGCCACCAGCATGGCCGCAGACCCGCGCGGCGCGAGGCGCGATTCACGCGTGTTCGAAGTGCCCTCTTGGATGCCGGCCATCGCCCCGATTTTCGGGGACGTGCCGTGAAGGCAAGCGCACCCTTCCGAGGCAAATTTTTCCAACTTACCCGGAACTATTTCGGATGCGCGCGGTTGACCTGCTGCGCACCCGATGCACGCGTGTGGCACAGCTCTTGCGGCACAGCCACAACCATCGCGCCACGGATCCCGGACATGTTCGCCCACAACAAACGCCTGCAATATTCCGTACACGTGTCCGAATGTAACCCCGGACTCGCGAACCTGATGCTAGAGCAGTTCGGCGGGCCCGACGGCGAACTCGCCGCCGCGATGCGCTACTTCACGCAGGCGCTCGGCGAAGACGATCCCGGCCGCAAGGACATGCTGCTGGACATAGCGACCGAGGAGCTGAGTCATCTGGAAGTGATCGGCACCGTGGTGGCGATGCTGAACAAGGGCGCGAAAGGCGAGCTCGCCGAAGGCGTCAACTCGGAAGCGGAGCTGTACCGCGCGATCAACGGTGCCGGCAACGATTCGCACCTCACCCAGATCCTGTACGGCGGCGGCCCTGCCCTCACCAATTCCGGCGGCGTTCCCTGGAACGCCGGCTACATAGACAGTCGCGGCGATCCGACCTGCGACCTTCGCTCCGACATCGCCGCCGAGGCGCGCGCCAAGATCATCTACGAGCGCCTGATCAACGTCACCGACGATCCGGGCGTGAAGGAAGCGCTCGGCTTCCTGATGACGCGCGAGATCGCGCACCAGCAATCATTCGAGAAGGCGCTGTACGCGATCCAGCCGAACTTTCCGCCAGGCAAGCTGCCCGGGAAAGCGCCCTTCAGCGACATGTACGTCAACACCTCGCAAGGCCAGGGCGACATGCGCGGGCCCTGGAACAGCGACGACAACTTCCAGTACGTCAGCAATGGCGACACGTATCAGGCCATGGACGGCGGCGACGGCATGCCCTCCGTGCAGCTCAGCGGCAGGCAAAAGGAGTGTGTACAAGCCATGCAACAACGAACCCGATCCAACCCAAATGGCAATCCCACCACCGGCGCAGAACTCGGAGGCAACGCATGAACACGCATTACACGCCCGGCTCGCAGACCCGCACGACTCCGCCCATGCACGCGGGCACGCATGTCCGGGAAGAACTCGCCGACTGGCTGCGCGACGCGCATGCCATGGAAATGCAGGCTGAAACGATGCTCAAGGGCCAGGCCGCAAGGCTGGAGAACTATCCGGAACTGAAGGCACGCATCGAGCAGCACATCACCGAGACCCAGCGGCAGGCGCGCGACGTCGAACAGTGCCTGAAGTCCATGGGCGAGGACACGTCCGCGCTGAAGGACACGGGCGGCAAGGCCATGGCGATGATGCAGGCCATGGGCGGCGTGGTGATGGGCGACGAGGTCATCAAGGGCACGCTCGTCGGCTACTCCTTCGAGCACATGGAGATCGCGTCGTACACCATGCTGATCGCGGCGGCCGAAGCCGCCGGCGAACAGCAGGTCGCCAGCGTGTGCGAACGCATCCTGGGCGAGGAACAGGCGATGGCCGCCTGGCTCAGCGCACACACGCCAGAAGTGGTGCGGACGTATCTTTCGCGGAAGGACAATCCCGAGATGCAGGCGAAGCGCTGATCGTGCCGGGGCGGGCAGTGCCCGCCCTACGCACCGCATCGGTGCCGGAGCGGTTCACCACGGTCGTTAAATGGTAGGGCGGACACCGTCCGCCGCTTGATCATTTTCGGAAATAGGCGGCAAGCAATGCACGCGTGAGTGTCGCCGGCCTTGGCATAAAACGACGCCGGTTGCCTTGCGGCAACCGGCGTGACGTTGGTGCGGTGTGCTTCCGAGGCCCGTGGGCTTCCTTGCCCTGTGTGGATGGGGGTGATCCATCCGCTTCCCTGCAACCGCGAAGCGATTATTCCGAACTGCCGGTGAGGTGGATGTGAATCCCGCATCGAAGTTTTCGGCGACTTTCTTCACCTCCGGCGCGGAAAAAATCCGGGTTTCCATCGGCGGCCATGACCCGCCCCGCGTGTTGCACGGGCCGCATGGGAGGCGGGTAAAGACCGTCACACGTGCATAGGTGCAGGGCGCGTTTCAACCCGCCGACAGGGAGGGCCTGGGAGGTGGGCGGCGACCCTACGTGCCGCACTCCGCTGCCCGCTTCAGCAGCAACGCGCGTTCGCGCGCGTTCTGCGCCAGCGAGGCGGCGCGCTCGAACTCCGCCCGCGCTTCCTCATTCCGCCCGAGTTTGCCCAGCAGGTCGCCGCGCACGCTGGACAGCAGGTGGTAGTTCTCCAGCAGCGGTTCATCGCGCAACGTGTCCACGATTTCCAGCCCGCGGGCGGGACCTTGCGCCATCGCCACCGCCACGGCGCGATTGAGCTCGACGACCGGCGAAGGCGCGACCGCGGCGAGTTGCGCGTACAGCTCCGCGATGCGAGTCCAGTCCGTCTGCCCGGCCTCGAGGGCACGCGCGTGGCACGCGGCGATCTTCGCTTGCAATAAATAGGCGCCCTGACCGCCCAGTTTCTCCGCGCGCCTCAGGGCGGCCAGACCGCGGCGAATCAGCAACTGGTCCCAGTGCGCGCGGTTCTGGTCCAGCAGCAGCACCGGTTCGCCGCTGGCATCCACGCGCGCGTGCAGGCGCGACGCCTGGATTTCCATCAGCGCCACCAGTCCGTGCACCTCCGGATCATCCGGCATCAGCCCGGCCAGCACGCGCCCGAGCCGCAACGCGTCTTCGCACAAGGCGGGCCGCAGCCAGTCCTCGCCCGCGGTCGCGGTATAGCCCTCGTTGAAGACGAGATAGATCACTTCCAGCACGGCCGACAGCCGTTCGGCGCGTTCTTCCGCACGCGGCACCTCGAACGGCACCTGCGCCTTGGACAGCGTGCGCTTGGCGCGCACGATGCGCTGTGCGATCGTGGGTTCGGGGACGAGATACGCGCGCGCGATCTCGGCGGTGGTGAGCCCGCCAAGCAGGCGCAGCGTCAGCGCCACGCGCGCTTCGACCGACAGCACCGGATGGCACGCGGTGAAGATCAGCCGCAGCAGGTCGTCGCCGATGTCGTCGTCGAGGTCCATGGCGGATTCCAGGCCGTGATCGCCCTGCCCCGCTTCCATCTCGTAACCGATCTGCTCGTGCTTGCGCTCGAGCAGCTTGTGGCGACGGATCTGGTCAATCGCGCGGTGCTTGGCCGTGGTCATCAGCCAGGCGCCGGGATTGTCCGGCACGCCGGTTTCCGGCCAGCGCTCCAGCGCGGTCACCAGCGCGTCCTGCGCCAGTTCCTCGGCCTCGCCCACGTCGCGCAGCATGCGCGCGAGCCCCGCGATCAGCTTCGGCGATTCGATGCGCCAGATGGCCTCGATGCTGCGATGGATGTCGGTCGTCATGGCCGACGATCACACCACAAGCTTGTGCGATCGTCCATGATCGCGAAGATCAAGGAGCAGCCATCCACGGCTGCACTCTCAGCCAACAGCACACGCGAGGCAATCTCCGCTCAGACCACGTAGCAGGGTGCCAGCTCGCGCACTTCCACCGTGGCGTATTCCGCCGCCGGACATTCCTCCGCGATCGCGACGGCTTCTTCCTTCGTTGCGCAATTCAGCAGGAAGAAGCCGCCCACCATTTCCTTGGACTCGGCGAATGGTCCATCCACGATGGTGCGCTTGCCGCCGCGCCTGCTGAGGCGCACGCCGTCGCGATCCGGCCGCAGCGCTTCGGCCGTCTGCAGCAGGCCGCGCTCGCGCAGGTCGTCGCGCCAGCGCGACATGCTGTCGTATGCCGCCTGCCCTTCGGCCTGCGTGCGTCGGTCGCGATCGTTGCGCTGTTCCAGGATCAGCAGCAGATAGGCCATGCCCGCGCTCCGTCTCTTGTACGAGGGAAACGAAGGATAAGGGATCAGCCCTCCTTTGCGCAGTTGATCATCCATGGTGTTCCGAAGCGGTCCACCAGCATGCCGAATGCCTCGGAAAAGAAGGTCTTTTCCAGCGGCATGTGCACGGTGCCACCTTCCGCAAACGCGTCGAAGATGCGCCGCGCCTCGGCGGCGGAATCCACGTTGACGGACACGAAGAATCCTTCCGCCTTCGTGTACGGATGCTGCGGTGGGCACGCGTCGGACGCCATCAGCATCTGGTCGCCGAATTTCACGCAGGCATGGATGACCTTGTCGCGCAGTGCAGGATTGCCGTCGCCGCCGGGCGCGTCGCCGTAACGCATCAGCATTTCGACCCGGCCGCCCAGCGTTTTCGCGTAAAACTCGAAGGCGGTCTCGCATTCGCCGTTGAAGAACAGGTAGGGATTGAGTTGCATGGCAGGTTTTCCTTCTGCAGAAGCGCGGAGGCCGTCCGCTCGTCCGGGCAATCGCAAGGCTGTGAACCGGCGTCCGGCGATTGCTCCTTTGACTTACGACGAGCGAGACCGGCCGGAATAGACATGGATGCCCTCGCCTTGACGAAACCAACACGCGTCCCTGCATCAATCTTGGGATGGCGGGTTTCCGCGCGATTCAGCGCCCCGCTGCCAAAGTACGCCGAGGAGATCGGGTTTCTTTCCAAGGAGGGTCATCATGCAAAGCAAGGCATTGCCGTTCGCGCTGCTGTCCGCGCTGGGTCTGGGACTGGCGGCGTCCGCCGCCTCGGCCGCGCCCGAGATCAAGTGCCACATGGATTTCACCCTGAGCGGCTGGTCGGTGATCTACCAGACCGCCGACGGCACCGGCACGGTCACCTGCAGCAACGGAGCATCCATGCCGGTAAAGATTGATGCCAAGGGCGGCGGACTGACGGTCGGCAAGTACAAGCTCACCGACGGCCGCGCCACCTTCAGCCATGTCACCGATATCAACCAGATCCTCGGCAGCTATGCCACCGCCAACGCGCACGCGGGCGTGGTGCACAGCGGCCATGCTGCCGCCATGACCAAGGGCAACGTCTCCATGTCGCTCGCCGGCAACGGCCAGGGCTGGGACATCGGCGCCGGCTTCGAGAGCTTCAGCATTTCGAAGGCGAAATAGTCATCTGCACGTAGGGCGGGTCTTGATCCGCCATCGGGTTTCCGTGCTCGCCACGAACCTGGCGGATTGCAACCTGCCCTGCGTCGTTTTGCGATTCCCGACGTCGCATCTCCGCAGGGCGGGACAAGCCGCGCGGCGGCGGATCCCGCCCACGCGAACGGCGGGATGCGCTTCGCTCGCTCGTCCCGCCCTGCCGCTGCGCAAACACGAACGATGGCGGGTCGAAACCTGCCTTACGTGGCTTTCGATTTCCCCGGTTCCGGCGGCCGCCCGCGCACGATCAGGTATCCCGCATACAGCACGATCGCCACGCCGACCAACGCGAGGAACACGATCGGGATGTCGTAGACGCTGCCCTTGTGCATCGCGCTCATCGCGATCGTGCCGAGTGCGGCCACGCCCATGCGGATGAATCCCATCAGCGACGACGCCGCGCCCGCATTCGCGCCGAACGGAGCCATTGCCTTGGCGGTGCTCACCGGCACGACCAACCCAACGCCGACGAAGCAGAACGCGATGGACGCGAGATAGTCGCCGAAGCTGCCGTGCCCGTCGGCCAGCACCGCCAGCGCCAGCAGTGCCAGCGCACCGATCAGGATGACCACCAGCCCTGCCGCGATGATCCACAGGTTCGGTACGCGGTGCGTCAGCAGCGCGCACGAACCCGCGCCGATCACGAAGGCCAGCAGGATCGCGCCCGCCACGATCGCAATCGCGCTGCTGCCCATGCCCAGCACGTTGATCACCAGGTCCGGCGCGCCGATCAGCGCCGTGTAGACCACTCCCACGCACAGGCCGCCGAGCGCCACGTAGAACAGGAATCCGCGCGTGGTCACCACGTCCTTGCCGTTGCGCCACAGGCGCGCGACTTCCAGCGCGTGTTCGTCGAGGCTGCGATTGGTTTCAGGCAGGTAGAACCACACCAGTCCGCCGAGCAGCAGCGACAATCCGACCAGCACCGCGAAATTCGCGTGCCAACCGAATGCATGCGCGACATAAGTACCCACCACCGGACCGATCGCCGGCGCGATCGCGAACGCCGCGTTGAGCTTGGCGTACACGCGCTGCCTGCGATCGGCGGAAAACGCGTCGCGTACCGCGGCGTCGGCGATCACGCCGCCCGCGCACGCGCCCACGCCCTGCACCAGCCGGCCCGCGATCAGCGGCCAGACCGAGAAGCTCAACATGCACAGCGTTGCGCCAAGAATCAGGATCACCGCGCCGACCAGCATCACCGGCCGTCGCCCGAAGCGGTCGGATGCCGGCCCGTAGACGAGCTGGCTGATGGACGAACCGACCAGATACGACGACATCGTGAACTGCACCATGCCGTAGTCGGCGTGCAGCGCCTTGGCCATCGCCGGCATCGCCGGCGTGTACTCGGTATCGCCGAACGGCCCGACCGCCATCATGAAGGCCAGCAACGACAGCGCCGGCAGTGCGGCGCGCCTGCCCGCCGACCGGGCGGCCATGCTCACCCGCACCGCGCCGCTTCCATGCTCCATCCGGCAGGGACGGCCGCGGCAGGCTGGGGGGATCCAGTGCTCATTGCGTTCATCCTCGGACCACCCGGCTCCATGTAGTGTGATGACGGACTCTCCCTCGCAGCGAGCCAAGGATGGAAGCGCGCGACAACGAATCGGTGGCCGAACAGGTCATCGTCCCGGCGATCAAGCTGCGCGACTGGTTCCGGCACGATATCCAGCGGCCGCTGGAGAACCTGGTCGGCGGCCGCAAACGCCTGCGCGTCGTCGCCCTGCTCGCCTGCGTGCTGGCGCTGGACGCCGCGGACAAGGCGACGGTCGGCGCGGTGGCGACGCAGCTCGAACAGGACCTGCACATCGGCAACCTGCAGCTCGGCCTGCTGGTCGCAGTCTCCACCGGCATCAGCGCGCTCACCACCCTGCCCTTCGGCATCCTGGTGGATCGCGTGCACCGCGGGAAGCTGCTGACGATCGCGATCGCGTTGTGGTCGGTGACCATGATCGCGTCGGGCGCATCGGTGTCGTATCCGATGTTGCTGATCACGCGGCTGGGCCTCGGCGCGGTGGTGGCATTGGCTTCGCCCGCGATCGCGTCGCTGACAGGCGACTTCTTCCATCCGGCCGAGCGCGGACGCATATACGGCTACATCCTCGCGGGCGAACTGATCGGCACCGCATTCGGGTTCCTGATCTCCGGCAATGTCGCCGCGATCATGTCTTGGCGCGCCTCGTTCTGGATCCTCGCGTTCCTCGGCCTGGTCCTGGCCGGGGTGATCTGGAAGATGCTGCCGGAGCCGCGGCGCGGCGGCCAGAATCCGATTCCCGACACCACGAAGGAGAACAAGGCGAAAGACGCGCCCAGCAACGAGGTCGAGCAGATCGTCGAGGAACGCGACATCGAGCCGCACAGGGAACTGATCCTGCACAGCGACCCGGTGAAGATGCCGCTGTGGGACGCGGTGCGCTACGTCCTGTCGATCCGCACCTACCGCACCCTGATCACCGCATCGGCGCTCGGCTATTTCTATTTCACTGGCCTGCGAACATTCGCGATCGTGTACGTGCGCGGCCGATTTGACCTTGCGCAGGCGACCGCGAGCAGCTTTTCCGTCGGGGTCGGCATCGGCGCCATCGTCGGCGTGCTGGTCGCCGGCACGCTGGCCGACAGGATGATCGATCGCGGCAAGCTGACCGGACGCATCCTGGTCGGCGCGAGTGCGTATCTCCTCGCCGCCGCGGCCTTCGTGCCGGGACTGCTGACCACGTCGTTGTGGGTCGCTTCGCCGTTCTTCTTTCTCGCCGCGGCAGGCCTGGGCGGCGCCAACCCGGCGCTCGACGCAGCGCGGCTGGACATCATGCACTCGCGGCTATGGGGCCGCGCCGAAGGCGTGCGCTCCACCCTGCTATACATCTTCCAGGCGATCGCGCCGCCGCTGTTCGGCTGGGTGTCCGGCATGTTCGGCGGCCACCACGGCAGCGGCGCCGGACAACCCGGCGCACAGCAAGGCAACGCCGCAGGCCTCGACATCACCTTCCTGATCATGCTGGTCACGCTGTTCCTGGCGGGACTGGTGATGTTCCGCGCGCTCAAGACCTATTCGCGCGACGTGGCCACGGCGATTGCGTCGGAACAGGCCGCGCCGCAGGAGAACGACAAGAAGAATCACGTGTAGGGCGCAACCCGCGTAGCGGTTTCCGGCGAATGCTTTCCATACCATCCGCACGGCGACGCATGGTCAATCCACCGCCCGGCACATTCAATCTCCCGTCTCCGGCGCAATCGAGCGGATACACGCCCTGCATCGGCCTCCGACAACGTCCAGATGCAACGCATCTGTTCCGGTAGGACCCCCAAGCGCCATCCGGAATGGATGCAGCGAGCGTAGCCCAGATGGAGTGAAACGGAATCCGGGGCTTTTTCGCGAGAGTTCCCGGATTCCGCCCGGGTTTAATCCGGGCTCCATCCGGGCTACATTGGCTCGTTTTCCCACCACGAGCTTCCCACCCGAACCCCTGCCCGGCAAGCACTTGGTCGCCTGCACGCAGGCTCCTACAGAGGATCAGGCGATCGCCTTGTCCACCACGTCCTGTGCTTCTTCGAGCAGCACCTGCAGGTGTGATTCGTCGAGGAAGCTTTCGGCGTAGATCTTGTAGATGTCCTCGGTGCCGGACGGGCGCGCGGCGAACCAGCCGCTCTTCGCAACGACCTTGATGCCGCCGATCGGCGCGTCGTTGCCGGGCGCGCGGTCAAGCACGCCCTCGATCTTCTCGCCGGCGATCTTGTCCAGCCTGATTTCGTCGCGCGAAAGTCTGGACAGCTTCTTTTTCTGCGCGGGCGTGGCCTTCGCATCCACGCGGTTGCTGAGCGGCGTGCCGAGCTCGCGCGTCAGCGCCTGGTACAACTCGCCCGGATCGCGCTGCGCGCGCGCGGTCATTTCGGCGGCGAGCAGCGCGGCGACGATGCCGTCCTTGTCGGTGGTCCACACCGTGCCGTCGCGGCGCAGGAACGAGGCACCCGCGCTCTCCTCGCAGCCGAAGCCGAGCGAGCCGTCGAACAGGCCATCGGCGAACCACTTGAAGCCCACCGGCGTTTCGTACAGCTCGCGGCCGGTGCGACGCGCGACGCGATCCAGCAACGACGTGCTGACCACGGTCTTGCCGAGCTTGGCGCTGCGCGGCCACTGCGGGCGGTGGCCGAACAGATAGGCGATCGCGACGCTGAGATAGCTGTTCGGCAGCATCAGGCCGGCGCTGCGCGCGACCACGCCGTGGCGGTCGTGGTCCGTGTCGCAGGCGAACGCGACGTCGTACTTGTCCTTCAACCCGATCAGCCGCTGCATCGCGTACTTGGATGACGGGTCCATGCGGATCTGCCCGTCCCAGTCCACGGTCATGAAGGCGAACTGCGGGTCCACCGTTTCGCTGACCACGGAGAGTTTGATGCCATAGCGCTCCGCGATCGGCGCCCAGTAATGCACGCCCGCGCCGCCCAGCGGGTCCACGCCGAAGCGCAGCCCCGAACCGCGGATCACGTCGAAATCGATCGCGTTGCTCAAATCGGCAACATAGGCGTCGAGGTAATCGTGCTCGCGCGTCGTATCCGCGCGGCGCGCCTCTTCCAGCGCCACGCGCTTCACGCCTTCCAGTTTCTTTTCCAGATAGGCATTGGCGCGCCGCTCGATCCAGCCGGTGATCTGCGTGTCAGCCGGGCCGCCGTTGACCGGGTTGTACTTGAAGCCGCCGTTGTCCGGCGGATTGTGCGATGGCGTGACCACGATGCCGTCGGCGAGGCCCGACCTGCGGCCGCGGTTATGGGTGAGGATCGCGTGCGAGATCGCGGGCGTGGGCGTGAACTCCCCGCCCTTCGCGATCAAGGTCGTCACCCCGTTCGCCGCCAGCACTTCCAGCGCGCTGTCGCTCGCCGGCCGGGACAGCGCGTGCGTGTCGATGCCGAGGAACAGCGGACCGGTGACCTTCTCCTTCGCGCGAAAGTCGCAAATCGCCTGTGTTATCGCGAGGATATGCCATTCATTGAAGCTGGATTCGAGAGATGAACCGCGATGGCCCGAGGTGCCGAACGCCACGCGCTGGGATGGCACGGACGGATCCGGGCGCTTGTCCGCGTAAGCGTCCAGCAGCTTGCCGATGTCCACCAGCAGGAATTTGGGGGCCGGCTTGCCGGCCAAAGGCGAAATCTTCTCGCTCACGTGCATTCCTTTGTCAAAGCTGCAAGTCGCCCCTCGAGGCGCCTGGCGCTTGTCTCCGCAGAGCAACCAGGCCAGTCGGGCCTTGCTTCAACCGGGTGCAAGGCGGCCAAGGCGGGCTGGGGTTTTCTCCCTCTCCCCAGACAGATCCACCGTCTGGGGGAGAGGGTTGGGGTGAGGGGGCCAACATCATCGCTCATGGCGGGTCGAATCATCTTCCCTGGACACAATGCGCAAAATGTTCCTGCTCCGGCCAGCCACGCCCCCTCACCCTGCCCTCGCCCCCGGATGAAGAGCGATTCGGGGGAGAGGGTTCAAATCGCCATCCGCCCTGCTCAACTGAGCGTGTTGCACCGGTCACGATGGCATCAAGGTCGCCTGCACGCAGGCTCCTACCGGCATTTGCTCCGGTCGCCTGCACGCAGGCTCCTACATGTTTCTGCTCTATCGCTCTTATCCGTGTCAATCCTTATCAAAAATTCTTTTGCATCCGCGTCCATCCGTGTCAATCCGTGCAGGCTTCTATTGCTTTTCCGTACGCCATTTCCGGTACCGCCGGATCAGCGCGTTGGTCGAGCTGTCGTGGTCCAGCTTCGGCTCGTCGGGGCCCAGCTGCGGAATCACCTTCTTCGCGAGCTGCTTGCCGAGCTCCACGCCCCACTGGTCGAACGAGTCGATGTTCCAGATCGCGCCCTGCACGAACACGCTGTGCTCGTACAACGCGACCAGCGTGCCGAGCGCATGCGGCGTCAGGCGTCGGGCGAGGATCGTGTTGCTCGGCCGGTTGCCTTCGCACACGCGATGCGGCGCGAGCTTCGGCGGCGTGCCTTCCGCGCGCACCTGCTCCAGCGTCTTGCCGAAGGCCAGCGCTTCCGACTGCGCGAACAGGTTGGCCATCAGCAGGTCGTGCTGGTCGTTGAGCGTGTTGAGCGTCTGGCAGAAGCCGATGAAGTCGCAGGGGATAAGCCGCGTGCCCTGGTGGATCAACTGGTAGAACGAATGCTGGCCGTTGGTGCCGGGCTCGCCCCAGTAGATCGGCCCCGTTTCGTAATCCACGTGGCGGCCGTCCAGCGTGACGTGCTTGCCGTTGCTCTCCATCGTCAGTTGCTGGAGGTAGGCCGGGAAGCGTTTCAGGTACTGCGCGTACGGCAGCACGGCCACGGTTTGCGCGCCGAAGAAGTCGTTGTACCAGACCGAGATCAGGCCCATCAGCATCGGCAGGTTGCGCTCGGCCGGCGTGTTCCTGAAGTGCTCGTCCATGGCGTGGAAGCCGGCGAGCATTTCCTCGAACGCGTCCGGACCGATCGCCAGCATCGTGGAAAGGCCGATCGCCGAATCCATCGAGTAGCGGCCGCCGACCCAGTCCCAGAAACCGAACATGTTGTCGGTGTCTATGCCGAATTTCCCGACTTCCTTTTCATTGGTGGAAACCGCGACGAAGTGTTTCGCCACCGCCGCCTCGTTGCCGCCGAACTGCTGCAGGCACCAGGCCCGCGCGGCGTGCGCGTTGGTGAGCGTCTCCAGCGTGGTGAAAGTCTTGGAGCAGATGATGAATAGCGTTTCTTCCGCGCTGATGTCGCGCACGGCTTCGACGAAGTCGGTCGGGTCCACGTTGGAGACGAAGCGGAACGTCATGTCGCGACGGCTGTAGTCGCGCAGCGCCTCGTAGGCCATCACCGGCCCGAGATCCGAGCCGCCGATGCCGATGCTGATCACGTTGCGGATCGGCTTGCCGGAATGGCCCTTCCATTCGCCATTCCGCACCTTGGTGCAGAACGCGGCCATGCGGTCCAGCACCGCATGGACTTCCGGAACGACGTTCTCGTCGTCCACCTCGATGTACGCATTGCGCGGCGCGCGCAGCGCGACATGCAGCACCGCGCGTTTCTCGGTTTCGTTGATCCTGTCGCCGCGGAACATGGCATCGCGGCGCTGCTCGACGCCGCGGGCACGCGCGAGGTTTCGCAGCAACTTCAACGTTTCGGCGATGACCAGGTTCTTGGAATAGTCGAAGTACAGGCCCGCGCCTTCCACCACCAGCTTGTCGCCGCGATCCGGCTCGTCCGCGAACAATTGCGTGAGCGTGGTGCCGCGCAGGGCCTGCCAGTGCGCGTGAAGCGCCTGCCATTCCGCCGATGCCGTCAGTGAATTCATTTCGCGATTCTCCGAAAGGACTGTTCTTGACGCGGATTTACGCCGACGGACGGGAATGCCCGCCCGCGCAGGGCGGATACTTTCCGCCGCGGCGGGCAATGCCCCCTACGATCTCAAGTGCGCTTGCCGGAAACCTGCGCGGCCTTGTCGGCGATGCGCTTCAGCAATTCGTTCCAGGACTTGTCGAAGGACTCCTTGCCTTCGCGCTGCAACTGTTCGGCGAGTTGCGCGTCGTCTATGCCGGCCTGCCTGAAGCGCGCGATTACCTGCTCGCAATCGTCGCCGTTCCGCCGCATCGGCTGGCCGACGCGACCGTGCTCGGCGAAGGCGACCAGCGTCTTGTCCGGCATGGTGTTGATGGTGTCGGGTGCGGCCAGCGCCTCGATGTAGAGTGTGTCGGACGCCTTGGGATCCTTGGTGCCGGTGCTGGCCCACAGCATGCGCTGTGGTAGTGCGCCGGCGGCTTCCAGTTTCTTCCAGCGCGGGGATTCCAGCAGTTCGCAGTAGGCCTTGTAGGTGCGCTGCGCGATCGCGATACCGAGCCGGTTCCGCAGTTCTTCGGGAACTTTGTCCTTGACCGCCACGTCCCAGCGACTGACGAACAGCGACGCGACCGAGCCGACCTTGGGGTCGAGCCCGGCCTCGATGCGCCGCTCGATGCCGCGCATGTAGGCATTGGCCGCGGCGAGGTACTGCTCGCGCGAGAACAGCAGCGTCACGTTGATCGGCACGCCGTTGAAGATGGACTCCTCGATCGCCGGTACGCCCGCCGGCGTGCCCGGGATCTTGATGAAGAGGTTTTCGCGTTTGGCCTGCGCGTGCAGCCGCCTGGCCGCGTCGATCGACCCCTGCGTGTCGTCGGCCAGCAACGGCGAGAGCTCAAGCGATACCCAGCCATCCACGCCTTGCGTCTTCCTGTGTACCTTCTGGAACAGGTCGGCCGCGCGGGTGAGGTCCTGCAGCGCCAGTTCGAAGAACGCCGCTTCACCGGACTTGCCCTGCCCCGCGAGCTGCGCGATCTGCGCGTCGTAGTCGGCGCCGCCGGCGATCGCGTGATCGAAGATCGTCGGATTCGAAGTGAGCCCGGTAATCTCGTCATCGGTGATGTAGCGCTTCAGCGTCCCGTCGTCGAGGATGCCGCGGGTGATGTTGTCGAGCCACAGGCTCTGGCCGAGTTCATGGAGTTCCTGGGTCGGGTTCATTGATCGCTCCTGGCCGCCATGGCCTTACGGAAAGAATTCTTTGGACACGGATGGACGCGGACAAACACGGATAGAGCAAATCAGTGTCCGATCAAAACGCGTACAACCAATACTGGAAATAATCCGTTCGATAAAAGGAATTCAATCTGCTGTTCGCCTTATCCGCGTCCATCCGCGTTGATCCGCGTCGAAGGCTCTTGTTCCGCCCTTTCCGGCAGGAAATCTTCGAGCCCGCATCCGCACAGGTCACCGATACGCTCCAGCGAAACCTGCGCCGGCGGATACTTCGCGAGCAACTCCGGGTCGTGCGCGTAATGGCCCTGGCGCACGAATACCGTGGTCAGGCGCTCGCGCCAGTGTTGTTTCAAAGCATCCAGCACGCGCAGCTTGTCCTCGACGATCACATAGTGCCGCGAGGGAAACCGCCGTTCCACATCGTCCAGCATCGTTTCCTTGTGCACGTAGACCAGGACATTGCCTCCCACCGCGTCGGCGATGCCGGACGTGTTGATCTTGCGCGGCTGCAGCACCACGTCGCCGTCGGACAGCACTACCGCAGGGCCGAATCGCGAAACGTGCGCGATCGCGTCCAGCGCGTGCGGGTACAGGCGATCCGCGAATGGATACTCCAGCAGCCAGGAGCCGAGATCCTGCGCGCGTATCTCGTCGCCGCACTGCAGGCGGAAGCGCTGGATGGCGCCGAGGTAGTCGGCGTAATCCACCTCGTCGCGCACGGATTCGTAGATGTCTCGATACAGCTTGCGCCCGTCCGCGCCGAAGATGCGTTCGATATGCGCGTCCAGATCGGCATTGACGCTGTCGTTGTCGAGCAGCGTGTCGTCGACGTCGAACAGGAACACGATGTCGTGCATTGCACTCATTTCGATTTTGCGGGTGTCTTGGTGACGACGGGGTTGTGCCAGCCGCCGTCCGGCGCGATCAGCCTGTCGGAAGCCGGCGGTCCCCATGTTCCGGGCTTGTAGCGCGTCACCGGTTCGGCATCGTTCAAGGCCGGGTCGATGATCCGCCATGCCGCCTCGATGCCGTCGTCGCGGCCGAACAGTTCCGAGTCGCCGCGCACCGCGTCGCCGAGCAGGCGCGCGTAGGGCAAACGTGGACGCTTCGGCTGCTGCCGCGCGATCAGCTCCACGTTCTCGCCGCGCATCGCCTCGCCCGGCCTCTTCACCCGCGCGCCGGTGGAGATCACCACGTCCGGGCTCAGCCGGAAGCGGAAATAGTTGGACTGCTCCGCCTCGATCCTGTCGAACACGTTCAGCGGCGGGCACTTCAGGTCCACGAACACCTCGGTGCAGGTGACCGGCATTTCCTTGCCGGCGCGGATGTAGAACGGCACGCCGGCCCAGCGCCAGGTATCAATGTGCAGTTTCAGCGCGGCGAAGGTTTCCACCTTTGAATTGCGTGCGACGCCGGGCTCGTGGCGATAGCCGTCGAACTGGCCGCGCACGACCTCCTTCGGGTCGAGCGGTCGGATCGCGCGCAGCAGGCGCTGCCGCTCGCTGCGGATCGCCTCGGCACCGCTTCCGGTCGGAGCATCCATGGTGAGCAGCACCAGCACCTGCAGCATGTGGTTCTGCACCACGTCGCGCAGCGCGCCGACTTCTTCGTAGAAACTGCCGCGGCCCTGCACGCCGAACGCCTCGGCCATCGTGATCTGCACGCTGTGGATGTAGGTGCGGTTCCAGACCGGTTCCAGGAAGGAATTGGCGAAGCGGAAATACAGCAGGTTCTGCACCGCTTCCTTGCCGAGGTAGTGGTCAATGCGGAAGATCGATTCTTCCGGGAAGATGCTGTGCAGCGTGGAGTTGAGTTCGCGGGCCGACCGCAGGTCGCGGCCAAACGGCTTCTCCACCACCACCCGCGCGCCGTCCGCGCATCCCGACGCATCGAGCCCCTTCACCACCGTCTCGAACATGCTGGGCGGAATGGCGAGGTAGTGCAGCGGATGCTTCGCGTCGCCCAGTGTCTTGCGCAGTTGCGTGAACGTCGCCGGGTCGTTGTAGTCGCCGTTGACGAAGCGCAGCAGGCGGCACAACTTGCGCGCCGCTTTCTCGTCCATGCCGCCGTGCTCGCGCAGGCTCGCGCGGGCGCGGTCGCGCAGGCGTTCCAGGTTCCAGTCCGAACGCGCGACGCCGATGATCGGCAGGTCGAACTTCTCGTTCTGGATCAGCGCCTGCAGCGCCGGGAAGATCTGCTTGTAGGCGAGATCGCCGGTGGCGCCGAAGAAGACGAATGCGTCGGATTTCACTGGCATAGATGCTTCTCCGGGTAACGAGCATCCCTGATCGCGGGAGTCTGGCGAACATCGTGTTCGCACATTTCACTGGAGCAATTCCGCCGGTGCTCCACCTTGAAGCCCTCTCCCCCGAATGGCTCTTGCATTCGGGGGAGAGGGTTGGGTGAGGGGGCGTGGTCTCCATGATGCGAAAAGGCTGGCAGCCATCGCGCGGACAAGACGACCGGGAATTGCACCTGCTCACTGCTTCGCATCGAGCCCTTCCCCCTCACCCCAACCCTCTCCCCCAAACGGTGGAGCTGTTTGGGGGAGAGGGCGCCTCACTCTGGTCGCCCATCAATATCCGGACCCGGTGCGAAGCGCCGTCGTCCTGCAACGGGATTGCCGTACCTTCCAGTCCCTTGCCGTCCAGTTCCACGTGGACCACGCCGCGGCAGACGTGATCCGGATTCTCCACCGAAATCACGTAACGCGACGAACCGCGGCGGTATTCGATTTCGAATCCCTTCCACGTCTTCGGGATGCACGGCTCCACGCGCAGCGTGTCGCCTTGCAGACGGAAGCCGAGCAGCCATTCCAGCCCTGCGCGATACAGCCAGCCTGCGGATCCGGAATACCAGGTCCAGCCGCCGCGACCGACGTGCGGCCCCACCGAATAGACGTCCGCACATACGACGTAGGGCTCGACCTTGTAACGCTCGACGCCTTCGGGCGTTTGCGTATGCCGCAGCGGATCGAAGATGCGGAACAACTGGTGCGCCTTGTCGCCGTCGCCCAGCATCGCGAAGGCAATTGCCGACCAGATCGAACCATGCGTGTACTGGCCGCCGTTCTCGCGCAGGCCGGGCGGGTAGCCCTTGATGTAGCCGGGGTCGTGTTTCGTCTTGTCGAAGGGCGGCGTGAACAGCGCGACCAGCCCGTCCTGCTCGCGCACGAGGTGCTCGTCCACCGCACGCATCGCACGCTCCGCGCGCGCCGGTTCGGCGGCGCCTGAGATCACGCTCCACGACTGCGCCAGCGAGTCAATCATGCACTCGCGGTCGCCGCGAGAGCCCAGCGGCGTACCGTCGTCGTAGTACGCACGCCGGTACCACTCGCCGTCCCAGGCACGCTCGAGCGCATCGCGCAGGTCGTCCGCGTGCGCACGCCACGCCTGGGCGCGCTGCATTTCGCCGCGCTGTTCGGCGATCGGCGCGAAGAGTTCCAGCACCGTATGCAGGAACCAGCCGAGCCACACGCTCTCGCCCTTGCCACCGATGCCGACGCGATTCATGCCGTCGTTCCAGTCACCGGTGCCCATCAGGGGCAGTCCGTGCACGCCGTTCGAGAGACTGACGTCGATCGCGCGCGCGCAGTGTTCGTACAACGGCGCGCTTTCCTTCGCCACCTGCGGCGCGAAAAAGGATTCGGTCTCGCCGGATTTCAGCGCCTCGCCCTGCACGAACGGCACGTCCTCGTCCAGCACGCGCGTGTCGCCAGTCGTCTGCATGTAATGCGACAGGATGTATGGCAGCCAGAGGCGGTCGTCCGTCATGCGGGTGCGCACGCCGCGCCCGTCCGGCGGCAGCCACCAGTGCTGCACGTCGCCTTCCACGAACTGCCGCGCCGCCGCGCGCAGGATGTGTTCGCGCGCGAGGTCCGGACGTGCCACGCACAACGCGGAGATGTCCTGCAACTGGTCGCGGAAGCCGTAGGCGCCGCTGGCCTGGTAGAAAGCCGTGCGCGCCCACAGCCGGCACGCCAGCACCTGGTACGGCAGGCAGCGGTTCAAGAGGCGGTCCATTTGCGGATCGGGCGTGCGCACGCGCACCGCGCCGAGGATGTCATCCCATTGCTTTCGGACTTCCGCGAATGCTGCATCCTGATCGGCTCCGCGCCAGTGCTGCACAAGTTCGAGAGCCTGCACCCGATCCGCGCCTTCGCCCAGCATGAATACGATTTCAGCCTCGTCATCGGATGCGAGTTCGACGTGCGTCTGCAAGGCCGCGCAAGGGTCGAGGCCCGCGCCGGTGCGGTTCGAGAGCGGCTGCGCATTCACCAGTGCGGCGGGTGAATCCAGCGCGCCGTGACGTCCGAGGAACTCGCCGCGATCGCCGGTGTACGATTCGGCCGCGCGATCGAAGGCGGCGAAGGCGACGCGATCGGTGAACGGATCCCGCCAGCGGTTGCGCGCGAGCAAGGCGTTCGCCTGCCTGTCGAAGGAGGTCACGCCGAAATGCGTGGAATTGGTGCCGATCGCGCCCAGCGCCCAGCGCACGTAGGCCGCAACGTCCAGGCGTCGCGCGCGTCCGCTGCGGTTGCGCAGCCGCAGCCGCGAGACCTTGACGCACCCGGCGACCGGCACGAATTGCAGCAGTTCCGACTCGATGCCGTGCGCCGCAGCCTCGAACTTCGCGTAGCCCGGGCCGAAGCGCGCGACATAAGTGCAATCCGGAACACGGATCGGCGAAGCGGTCGCTGACCACACAGCCCCGCTTTCGGCATCGCGCAGGTACAGCACTTCGCCCGGGGGATCGCCGACCGGGTCGTTCGACCACGGCGTGATCGCATTCTGCTGGCTGTTCACCGCCCAGCAGTAACCGCCGCCGGTGGTGGTGGCGAGGAACCCGAAATCCGGATTGGCCACGAGTTGCGACCACGGCATCGGCGTGCTCAGCCCGTCGCGCAACACGGTGACGTATTCGCGGCCGTCCGCGCTGAAGCCGCCGAGGCCGTTGAAGTCTTCGAGTCGGCGCGTGGGATCCGCACCGGGCGCGCGCGCCGAATGGAGCGTGCCCGCGCGAAGCGCCGTCTTCTCTCCACGCGACGAAGGCTTGCGTTGTGGATCGCCATGGTTCCGGCCCACGCCGGGTGCGACGGCAATCGTGTGCGCGACAGTCGCCTGCATGCAGGCTCCTACACCGGGCTCTCGACGGGATGACCGATCCGGAAGTGCTTTCGGCTGCCGCAGCCGCGCAACTTGGGACTTCAGGTCACCATCCTTCCCATCAAGCACGATGCGCGCGACGGTCAGCAGGCCGTCGCGCAGGCGGCCGTCCAGCTCGCCGACGCGCAGCACGCACACCGAGCCTTGCGCCTTGTCCGGCTTGCTGGTCGCGGACCTTGCAACGAGGGTTTCAAGCCGTTGTTGCAGGGAATCGGCGGCGTTGCCGGCCGCCTCGTTAAGCACGACCAGATCGGCCGGTAGTTGTCTGGAACGCCAGTACGCCTGCGCACGCAGGAATTCCTGAAGCAGCGACGACTGGGAGGCTTCGCCCAGCCGCAGCAGCACGATCGGCAGATCGCCGGAAATGCCTTTCGCCCACAGCACCGGCGCGCCACCCTCGCCTGGAGCCAGCACTTCCGGCGCGGCGCTCAGCGCGGGGTCGCCATACAACAATGCGTCCGCGAGGCGACGGAAGCAGCGCGCCTCTTCTTCGTCGATGCCGGCAGCGCGCAGGCGCGACGCGCATTCGGCCCGCGCTTTCGCGAACACGTCCGCGCATGCGCCGACGTTCGAGTTCCGCGATGTCAGTTCAAGCACTTCGTCGCGCGTCGCCGCCGCGGCGGTGAGGAAGGCGATACGCCGCGTAGAATGCGGCGGCACGCGCACGCGGACGCGCAGGGAAAAGACCGGATCGAGCACGGTGCCGACTGTGCCGGACAGCTTTGCGCCCGGGTCGAGCGCCTGCGGTGAACGCGGGGTGCGGTCGCGGCCGATGAAGCGCAGGCGGTCGGTTTCGCATTGCAAGGCACCCAGCGCCTTGCCATCCACCACGACCGCGTGCGCGGCCCAGACATCCGGCTCGGAAGGGTCGCGCTTGCGACGGGTCGCCAGCAACACGTCGCCTTCGCGGTGCGTCTGCACGAACATCTTTGAGAACGCCGGGTGCGCTGCGTCCCCTTGCGGATTGCCGAGCACCAACTCGGCATAGGAGGTGATCTCGATCTCGCGCGGCGTCTTTCCATCGTTGCGCAGGCCGATCCCGCGCACCTCCAGCGCGTCGGACCCGTGCAGCGCCACTTCCAGCGTGGTGGTCAGGTCGCCGTCGCGATGCACATACAGTGCGGCGTGTTCCAGAAGATGGCATTCGCGTTGCGCATCATCCGGTCCGAGCGGCTGCAGCGTGGGCGACAAGACCGTACCGCTACGCACGTCACGCACGTAAAACCAGCTTCCCAAGGGATCGCAGGTGGCGTCCTCGCGCCAGCGGGTGAGCGCCAGATTGCGCCAGCGGCTGTAACCCGCGCCCGCATCGGTGAGCATCGCCGCGTATTCGCCGTTGGCGAGCAGCGTGGTGCGCGGGCAACCCTGGTCCGGCATCGGCCGAGAAAGTCCTTGTCGCGGCAAAGACTCCATTATGTACCCGGTGGCCCTGTATGTTGACCCAATCGGGCACTTTGACCTGAGACAAGATTTCGATAGGCGTATGATCGGAGGGTTGCGTGGTCCACTTGCGCCAATCCGCACGAAGGAGCTGAAGAATGGAATTGGGAATGATCGGCCTGGGCAAAATGGGCAACTTCATGGCCCAGCGGCTGATGAAAGGCGGGAATCGCGTGATCGGCTTCGATCCGATGCCGGAGGCACGCAAGCGGCTGACCGACCAGGGCGGCGAAGCGATTGATTCGCTGGAAGCGTTGCCGGGCATGCTGAAAGGCCCGCGGGTGCTCTGGATGATGGTGCCGGCCGGCGCGATCGTGGACCAGACCCTCGACGCGCTGATCCCGAGGCTGCAGGCCGGCGACATCGTGATCGACGGCGGCAATTCCAACTACAAGGACACCATGCGCCGCGCGCAGCGCCTGTCGGAACACAAGCTGCACTATGTGGATTGCGGCACCAGCGGCGGCGTGTGGGGCCTCAAGGAAGGCTACAGCATGATGATCGGGGGCGACGCGCAGGTCGTCGAGCACCTGCGGCCAATCTTCGAGGCCCTTGCGCCGGGCAAGGACACGGGCTGGGGCCGCGTCGGCCCGACCGGCTCCGGCCACTTCACCAAGATGGTCCACAACGGTATCGAATACGGAATGATGCAGGCCTACGCCGAAGGACTTTCGGTGCTGAAGCACAAGCAGGACTTCGGACTGGACCTGGAACAGATCACCCAGATCTGGCGCTACGGCAGCGTGGTGCGCTCGTGGCTGCTGGACCTCACCGCCGACGCATTGAAGAAGAATCCCAACCTCGACGGCATCGCGCCGTACGTGGTGGATTCCGGCGAAG
>JADMIO010703201.1_pt1 | contig 56759 bp, 73 predicted proteins | sample 8958161 | NCBI WGS metagenome assembly JADMIO01 (sample SAMN16585339, study PRJNA669376) | soil metagenome | isolation source: Crop rotation soil | place: USA: Cullars Rotation, Alabama | collected 2011
CGCGACAACTTGTCCACGTGGAATTCTAAGCTTAGGATCCCAATGTGCTGGAAAGAGACAAGATAGAACACAAAGACCGAGCTCAGTTGCTCAATGCTTTGGATCGACTTATCGAGAGAGAAAGGATCTTGCGAGGCATCCCGGCGCCTGCTCATACAAAGGCCAACATTCGCACGCTGCCCGTAATGGTGCAGCCGATCATCGCCCCACAGCCGGCGACCAGGCAGCCGGCGCAGGCCCTGCCCGAGGTCGGCACCGACCCAAGCTTGCCCGAGCAGGCGGAAGACCTGCCATAGGCCACCCCCCCCCCTACCCGGCCCAAGCATTCTTTTTGCCGGAGGGTGACCGCACCCCCACCCCACCCAGGCCCGAACCGACCCGGCTGAGTGATAGCATCCCTGTTTTTAAAAAAATGGGTATTTCCAGAATGAGCGGTATAAGCGAATCCCCCTGTACCCCCTATACCTATTCCTATTCCTATACCTAGTATTACTTTTCGCTTACGTTTTTCTTAGATAAGCATTTTTGCTTACGATAGAGATGGACGGAAAGGAGGAAGGCTGAGAGGATGAACACACGATGAACATTGAGAATTATGAGGAAGTGCAGGATGCGAGTGAGGAGGACATAGTAAGCGACTTTGGGAAGCATTGGGCGAGCATGTATACGGGGAGCATGTATGGGGCGGGGGCGGTGGTATTTGCCCTGATGGGGTATGTGATAGCAAACCAGCAGCCGAGCGGGAACCGATTGTTAGTCGAACTGAATCCGGCGATGTTGGCGGGGATATTGGGGGAAGAGGTGAAGGACGTGGAGAAGGGATTGGATTATCTTTGCGCGCCGGACCCGTCGAGCCGGACGGGGGAGGAAGAGGGGAGACGATTGGTGAAGGTCGGCAAGTTCACGTATTGGGTGGTGAATGGCAGGAAGTATCGATTGCTGGTAAAGGCGGAGAGGCGGAGGCATCAAAATCGAGTGGCGCAGGCGAAGTTTCGGGAAAAGCATAAGAAGGGGAAGCCGCTGCCTGGGGAGACGACAACTACGACGGGAGATTATACGGAGGAAGAGCAGGGGAAGTTGGCGAGCGAGCATCTGCCGGAAGGGATGAGCGATGCACCCTGAAACGCAAAAGAGGATGCGGGGAATCCGGGCGAAGATCGGGCGGCTGGTCGCAGCGGAGAATCGCCATTGCTTCAGCGGGGATAGGGCATTGATGGAAAAGGCGGTTACGGCCAGGCTGTCACTGGAGCGAGCGATCGAGGATGAGTTGGATGAATGGATCGAGAAGGCGACTGCTTATCGAGGGCCAGGATAACTACCGGCGAAAGCGGTCAGGTTCATAGCCGGGGAGATGGACGCGCAGGGATTTGAGCTGCTTGTTTTCCTTGGCGATTTGGCGGGAGAGCAGGGTATCACCCTTCTGGGCAGGGCGGGAGATGCGGGCGCAATACTCTTCGAATTCCCGGCGGTTGTGTGGCGTGTCGGGGCAGTAGGTCGATAGGCCAATTTTGATGTAGCTCATAGGGGAAGTTCCAGGGTTTGATTGGGAGGGGAGTCGGCAGAGCCGAGGCATTTACGGAGGGAAAACCCGCGAGCCCACAATTCGTCTACCGTAAACGCATCTTCGTCGCCGAAGTATATGAGAGTGTCGGCTGGGTGCGGGTAGTAGGCCAGCGCATCTTCGGCACAACGGATGATGCAGGGATGGGGGATGCGGTTGTCCCGAGCATACTTTTCAGCCCGGGAGTTACCGATCAGAAGGAGTTTCATCCAGGTCGGAGGTTACGCGAAGAGTCGAGCGCTACGATCCAGGAAGCCTCGATATCGGTTACGCATGGGAGGCAAAGGTGCCCGGTTTATGGGTGGCAATCCATTCTTGCACCGCCTGAGCAGCCTTGATGTAGTCGGCTGATGGCGTTTTGGTTATTTCCTGCCCGGGCCTGTAGGTTCTCCAGATTTCATTGCGCAGATGGAGAGGCAGGGCAAACCAGTGGCGCTTGCAACCCCAGAGAGCCGGCGGGACTTCCTGGGTGCAGCCGGGCCAATGGCAATGGTGGCCTTGCGGGTGGGCGCGCTGGCGCAGGACGTAATCAGTTTTGCGGGTAGTCATAAATCTTTCCACCAGTCGGCGGAGGTCGGTGCGCTTCTCGCTCAGTCGGCGCATGTTTGTATAAGCCTCGGTTTCGAAGAACTGCGCCCGGCGGCGCCAGTAGTTGCGAGAGCGATAGTAGCGGACTGCCAGCAGGCCCGCCGCAACGGCGAGCCCGCACAGCAGCATGAGGAAATCAGTCATCTCGAAGAGCGGTTCGGTCATGGTCATCATCGGTATACAAGTCGAGCTTGTTATCTATCCCGCCGTGCGTGTAGCCGGTTACCGGCATCAAGCCGTTTAATTCTGGGTCCCATGCCCGAACGATGGATTTTGGGTCGGTGCCAGTGGCGACCGCATTTTGCAGAGAGGCAATCAATTCCTCGAGCGTCATCGGCCCTCCGTTTCGTTCGGGGTGCAGGGCAAGCCCGATTGGCGCCAGATTTGCCACTTGTACTTCAGCCGTTTCCACCAAGGATCCCGCGCGTTGTCCCGTTCATGTTCAGCGTCGGCCTCCCTGAACAGACTGCGCACGGTGTTACCCACCAGGGCATCAAGGTCGATGATATCGTAATCGGGGTTGCGCTTGCCGTCATGGGCCGAGCAAAAGAAATGCTGCTGATCCCTCGCCTCCTTTGCCCAGGGCACGTTCCATAAGTTAAAGCCGTCGCTGCTGCGCAACAGCCAGATCAAATCTCTCATCCCCTGCCGATCAAGCTTCGCCATGCCCGACGGGTCAAACATGCCGCGGGTGAATTTCTCGAAGTCTTCCAGCACTTCAGCCAGCCGGGGCGCCCGATGGTAGGGACATTGGCGGACTGCCCACATGGCCAGATGACCTTGGATGGTGTGGATGAAAAACCAGCGAGCCTCTTCCTTCATACGTCCCCCAATGCCAGTTGCGGGTGTTGGTCGCGGATTTCCTTTAACCTCGCCTCGGCTTTCTCGAGCTGCGCGGTCAGACCCTGAACCTCGGCGCGCCGCTCCCCAAGATCGTGCAGTTCCTGCAAACTGTGCAGCATCGCCTGCTTATGGTCCTCGACGATGCCCTCGGCTTTATGTTGCAGGCTTTTCACGGCGGCGCCGGCGTCCTCGCCATCATCAAGGCTGGCTTTGAGTGTCACCTCCGGACGCAAATTTGAGTAGGATTCGAAGGGATGGTTGAACGTCCGGGCGGCCGTTACGACGATTTCAGTAATTTTCATGCGGGTATTAGTGGTAGTTGCTGCTGCTGTCTTTTTTTTGCGGGCGCGATATCTCTGCATCCGAATTTTAGCTGCCGCGTTGTAGCGAGTGCGGTAGTTACGACGGTAGGCCTGGTTGCTCTGTCGCACCTTTGCAGGATTGGCCAGGGCCCACCGTCGTTTGTTCAATCTGATCTCCCAATCGAGCATTTACTTGCTGGCTGGGGCGAAAGGCGAGGGTTCGGGCGCCGCTTCGGTTTCAACCTTGTCTTCGAACAGTTGCGGCCAATAAGCCTGCCCGGAATGGTCCATGATGATCTTCGCGTGCTGGCATTCGAGAGAATGCACGCCATTGCGCTCGGCAATCAGTTTGAACCAGCCGACCTCGACATCATGCTTGCGGAGTTTAATCCGCGGGCGGCCGTTTTTGTCTTTGACGAATTTGCCGTCCTCATCGGTCACCGGGTCAATGTGATGGAGCTCATGATCGAGCAGAGCGCGTTGCGCGGCCTCGTCCGCTTCTTCCCACCAGTCGGCGTCGAGCATGATCACCGCATCGCCGCGGCCGGCTGCCCGCTCTTCCGAATTGGTTTTGCGGCATTGGCCTAAGACGCGGAAGCCGCTTTTGGTGATGGCATCCGATACCAGGGCGTTACTTTCCGGATGCCGCTCGCCATAAGCGAAGAGGAATTCGATATTAACTTTTGCTTCAAGGACTGGCTTGTGTGTTTCGTACTGGGCCAGAATCGCCAGTGCGAAGTCTTTAATTGCTTTGGGGGCTTTTTCTATTTTTGCCATTGATGGGGATCTTTCATTTGTTGGTGTTGACTGTCGGGACAATTCGTACTTCAAAGCCTGCTGGAACTCTAACCGTAACGATCGTTTCGTTTGTAATCGTGAGGGGAATGGCCGGCGGCTGTTCCGGTCGCGGGAGGGCCGGGCGTAAGACGTGGGTAGCCCATGGCCGACGGATCATCATTTGGCTGCCGTAATCGTTAGTGTGATTATTTGGGCATACCAAGGTGACAGTCAGCACGGCATTGGAGTATCCGCCGTTGCCGCCCATGACGGGATCAACCCGATTGGTCACGATGTTTATCGGGGTCGCATGCTGAATGTGATAGTTGCACGTGGAACAAACGGCCTCGAACTGCTCAGGCTCGGCACACCTGACTTGCGAGACAAGTAACATGACTATAAAGACAAGTTTCATATGGAAATCTGGGCCAAAACCTGGGCCTCGACGTCGGCGGGCAGGTTGAAAAATCCCTGGCTGCCGGTCACCGGTACGGGCTCTTTGAGCGCGCGCAGGTTGTCAGTCATCCAGGCGAAGCGATTGCAGGGCCAGCCCTGATCGTGATAGCACCCTAGAATTGCTTCGTTGTCGGACAACCCGGCCTGCCAAAGCGGGAATCCCGGTTTGCAGTCGTAGACGCGCACAACGCAAACAACCTTGCCGTAGGGCAGGTCGGCCAGAATCTTTTTCAGGTCTTCGCCTCCCTCGAGGTGGGTGCGCATCCAGTTGTGAACATCGATAGGCAGATCAACCGGCCGCGGTCTTTTCAGGGCCGCGCAGATAGCCAGGTCGCCGCGGAAGTGGGTAGGCCTCCCGCGGGTTTCGTTTTTCTTGGCACCAATCGCCATCGCGCTTGCCCACGGTTGCCAGAGAGATATCGCTTTCACGCGAACACCCCCGGGAATTCTCTTACTCGCAGGTCAGGCGCCCACTCCATGGGATCCCCGCCTTTCGAATGGTTGAATTTGATAGGGCCGTTTTTAATCAGCACCTTTTCCCCTTCAGCACTCTGAGCCTCATAATCTTGCCGCGGATCCGAGCCGACCTGTTTTACAAAACATTTTGTGCCTGAGCCTCGGCATTGGCGAAGAATCGAGCGAGCCCATTCGATATTAAACATGCGAGCCTTCGGGCCACTCTCCCCGCCGATGATGATCCAATCGATATCGAAAAGAACGGGCCTCAACAGCTTTCCTCCCCAATTCACTTTAAAGGTAAGGTCCAGTGGCTCGAGCAGTGGCTCACACGATAAAAACCGACGACGGGCCGGAATCGAAAGCAGTTGCGGAATGCGAATTTCTGCCCACTTCTGATTTTCGACCGAGGTACCAATCCACATATTTTCCGGCAATTCGGTCAATTCCCGCCACTGCAACCAGGCTTTGATCCGGCGAGCTGCAACGTGCGGGCGTTTGGTCAGCATCTGGAACGTCTGGAACTTTGCCGCATACATGCCGTCGAGAAAGGTGCAGATATCCTCGAGCTTCACCCACTCGCCAAAGATGTCGGTCATGCTCGCAACGAAATGCCGCTTCGGCTTTTTCATCTTGGCCCAGCCGGCAATCAACTCGGTGTGCAGAATTAACTCAGGGGCATGCCCGGTATAGGGCAGATGGTTACCGCCAAAGAAACTGTTTTGATTGAGGGCCGCCGCGTAGCAGTTATTGCAGCCTTCGCTGATTTTTCGACACCACCAGCCGCCGCCTTTGACGGTGAAAATATTGTCAGTTATGTCCGTCCATTCGATGGCAGTCATACCCGCGCCTCCGCTGCTTTGGTCGCCTCGTTATCGATGCGATCCTGCATTAACTCAGCGATGCAAAGCCCTTTGCTGTAGTAGCACTCCTGACAAAGGAAAAATTCCGACCAGAGCGCTTTGTTAAACTCGCCGGCGATTGTGGCCACGTCGACTTCGGGTGCCATGACTTCGGCCAGGCCAATGTGACCCTGAAAGAACTGGGTCAGCCCCAGCACCTGATTTGCTTTCTGGGCGTTGACTGCCACGATGCTATGTTTAACGAGGTGGAAGGTTGTGCCCACCGGTCCTCCGCATTTATCGCACGGTCTTATTTCTGATAGTTTCATGATCGTTTATCCGTTCCTGAGCTGGCCCCGGAAGGCCCTGGGTGTTTGCCTTTGAAGTGTAAATAACCGCAGTGAGAGCATCGGCCCTTATGGACAATCTTGGTCGACGGGCAGTACTTGGCGATGAAAGCCGCCATTTCTTCATACGTGTTAAAGCAGGCCCGGTGCTTCACCTCGCAGATGAACAGCCCTGGCCAATGGGAATGCTCGAAGACAACGCCCGCTTCAGTCATGCTCATGGAAAAGCCTCCTTTAAAAGCCGCTCCATGCCTTCTTTCAAACCAAGCCATCTTGTGGATTGCGGGCTCGGGGCATAGTAGACCATTGCGATCGTTAATCCGTGGATCAGGTCCTCCAAGTCCTGCTTTGAAAAAAGGCAGGCTGCCACGTTCGGATCTTCCAGCGCGGTCAAAAGCTTGTGCTCAATGACCTTCCGGCTGGTCGGTTCAATTTTATAGGGTTCGCTCATGGTCTTTTCAGTGGTGGAATTAACGGTCGTTTCCTCGCGCGGCCTCGCTTCTTTTTGGGTTCGGGCTTGTCCTCGTAACCCAGCAAAACTTTTGCCTCATCCATGGCAGCGAACATGCGCCGATCGTCCTCGAGCTCGACACCCGGGCGCATAATGTCATCCAGCAGTTGCACCGCCCTTTCCTTTTGTGCTGGGGAAAGGGCTTTCATACGCAGTCGACTACGTACTGTTCGCGGGTTGAAAGCTTAACGATACGGGGCTGAATTTGTCCCCGGGCCACGCGCATTCGCACCCCAAATTCGCCAATGCCCAATCGCTCTGCCATTTCGCTGACCCAATTTTTAAGCAAGGTCGCGTCTGGGTACTTGGCGAGTAATTCGCGCCGGCGCAACTCCTTCAACTTCATCTCTTCTTTTTGTGCTCTCGTTGGCATAAAATTATTCTTTGATACCGAGGATGGCCTTCAACTCCTTCCAGCGTGCTTTTATTCGCGTGAAGTCGCGAAGATCGTTAGGCGACCAGGTTTGGTGATCGCCGTATTGCCCGCGGATAGACCTCATCTTTTCCATGCAGCGATTGAATTCCCCATTGAGCTGCACCCGCTCCGCCCCATCGATTTTCTTTGGCGCCGGCGCCGAGGGCGACCCTCCGCGGTCCTCCCAATTAAACTTCCAAGTCTGCAGCGCGGATTTCCATCGCTTCATCGGTTTATTGCCGACCCTCCATCCCCGGGCATCATGGAAATACCAGAATTTCTCAGCCTCTCGCTCGGGTAGCCCAATCTGTTTGGCCTGCAGTTTGACCTCGATTATTGACGGCACTTGGAACGGAACGCGAATGATAGCCATGGGAGTTGAAAGTTTGGTGGATGGAAGAAGACTCTCAGTGGGTGCTAAAGACCCTGTGGAGGAGTTGGCAGAGCCGGGTCGCCGAGCATTACTGCTGTGGCCACCCACTGAGAAACTTGTGTAAAAGTTATCGGTCACGCTCTGCCAGTCAATCCCAAGGTTTTAGTCCCCGGGATCCAACTTATTCTCTGACCTGATATTTTCTGATGAGTCCTCGCCCGCCAAGACTTTTCTGAAAAAAGTTACTCCCAAGTTATTGGTAGGCCATTGTGAATAGATTTTGCAGAAAGGGATTGACGGAAGTTGCAACCTTGATCAAAGTCGTCCACGTTATGAGCAGGATTGCAGTGATTTTTAGGTTTTCGGTCACATCATCCGAAAGGGTGACACAGGCCGGAATGTTAGAATCCTCTCATAACCGCCGTAGGTGCTAATCACACTTACGGCAATTTTTTTGCCGAAGTGAGGTTCCCATCTCCAGCCGGTTGTATGTGGTTGGACCGTATCAAAACCAACTCCAAATCGCGTGCGAGTAACGCAAGGTTGCCAAGAGGCACATTCGACGGGCGCGATCCATCAAATACCTCTCGAGGGTTACCCCTTGTTGTTCCTTCTTTCACGGCATCGGTGGAAGGGGGATAAGGGGGTTTCGGAAGGTCTTAGGAAACCATTATGAAATTAACGCATCAGCATCTACTGGAAGTCACCTGCAAGGGCGATTCTCGCGTCATGGCTTTAAACAGCTATCAGTTTCGTCTATTGGGCATAGTTTGGCCGCCTCGGCATGGCTGGATAGAAAGTTTGGTGGGTCGCGAGATCGATCTCAATCTTTGGAGGGCAGTTTTGGACCTGAAAGGCGTTAAAACGAAGCAGGAAAGGCAGCGAATCCTGCAAAAATATGGATTGAACGCCCGAACTCTTTTTCAGACGACTCCAGACAAACCGATAATTCTGAAAACGGCACAAATTGATCCTCCAAAACCAATCGCCCAATCTCTAAATTTATGAACGTCAAAACCTATCCCTACGGCACAACTCGAAAGGCGACCGTTCTCAAGAGCAATTGGAAACCGGTTGGATTAGACCCTCGAGCCAATGCTGGTCAGCTTTTGAAAGATGAACTTGGTGAAGGTCATATTTGCGTGGGTGATGCTGGCGATGCGTCGGCAATTCCTGGCGATAAAGGCACACTAACCTTTACCAAAGGAGGGCCAACCGGTGGATATTGGAAGTTCCAAAAGGACTAATCGGCATACCTGAGCAGCAAAAGGCAGTAGATCAGGCATGCGAGTAAGGCGACGGCGAAAAATATCAAATCGCTCCGTTTTATTTGAGCAATTCTCGATATGCCTCTGGCACATCTGGGGGATTTCGCGGTTTCCCGTAAATTGCTTCGGTCAGCTTCCGATAATCTTTAACGGCATCTTTCACCGCCTGCTTGTAGGCAGCTTTTTGGTCGGCGTTCATGCTCTTCACGAAGGCAAGCTCAGCCGCTTTGGACCGAATGGGCGTTGCGAAGGGCTTGATCCCATTGGGAGAGAATGGATCCATATTTTTCAGCACCTGTTTGAGCCGGTCGGCCTGCTTTTCTTTGGGTTCGAGCTGAACGATCGCCTTAACTTCATCGATGATGCCCTGCCGGTCACTCTTGGAGATGGCCAGGCGCAGGGGTTTGTAGATGCTGTCCTCACGGTCGCCCGTTTGCTCGCGTTCGGCCGCCGCTTTGATCTTCGGGTCAGGATTATTCAACGCCCAATCCCGGCCTTGATTCATGATTTGCACGCGCGGACTCTCCGCCGGATCCATTTTTATGCCGAGGGAAGACATTGTTTGCCGTTGGACCTGCCCCGGTTTGACCGTCTTGCCCACCGTTTGGAGCGGGATGGGAGTAGGAGCGAGGGCAACGCCAGCTTTGGCAATGCGCGGCCAAAATCCAGGAATCTTGCTGTCGTCCCAATCGCGACCCTCGAGCAAAACCCGGGTGGCCCGGCCGTAGGGGGACATGCGATTCTTCATAATCCGCCATGCTCCAGCCAGCACATTGCCTTCGGTCTTCGTGTACTTCATGAGATCATGGCTGAGCTCGGCGACCATCCCCATTGGAGAGATGAAAAAGCCGTTTGATTTGCCGCCGATGTCCGGCACCCAGGCGTCCATCTTGTGGCCTTCTTCGGGATTTTGCCACGTCGGATGCCCCCGGGTGTAGAGGTTCAAAAGCTGGGTGGCCACGAAATAGGCGCCGAGCCCGCCGGCCATCGCCCGGCCGAGCGACCCAATTTTGAGCGTGCGGGTTGTCAGTGGGTCAATCGTGAGCTGTTTCATCCCGCCGATTTCACTTCGGGCCATCGCTTCAACCCAGTTCGGAGCGAGGAAAGCCAGCATGGCGGAATCACGGAATCCCTGAGACTTGAAAACGCCCTGGCGGCCGAGGTTACCAAAATAGACGTTCAGATCGCGCGCGACTTTGGCTGCCACTTGCTGATCGGACCAGCCGGGGTTGGCATTTCGCACCTTTTCGAACTCGATCAGGCCACTTTGCAGCATCGCCCCGCGGGTCATCTTTTCGAAAACCCACTTATTGAACGGCCCGATGATCGGGACATCGCGAATCAGCGATTGGTACATGTTTTCCTGAATCCGCCCGACGTTGAAACCCTGCTTGATCAGGAGGTTAGCCGTCGGCCGGTTGGCCCGTGCCCAGGCTGCCCATTCCGGTTTGATTTCGTGGGCGGCAACCGCGGCGTTAAGGTCGCGGTCGGTATATTCCAGGAGGGTGTGACCTCGGTTGAATCCGACCTTGCCGGTCATGATCAACTGTTTGAGCATGATCCGCACCGCATGATAAGTGTCGACGGCAAGCAAACCGTGTTTAATGGCACCCGCCCCCTCGAGGGCGAGGGTACCCGCCGGCACTCCAAAAGGCTCGAATTCGTGAATAAAGCTTGTCCCGGTCAGAGCATCGAACAGCTTCGCGTAGTTTTCCCGCACGGCGACCCGATTGCCGGGGATGACTTCACGGGAAACATAACCGACTGGGGGCGCCTCGAATCCGGGTTGGCCGGGACCGCGGGTGTGATGGATTAGATCGGTCACGATCGGGACGTGATCAGTTGGATCTTGGAGCGATCGGAGGGCGTCCCCCCATTCCTTGCGATTGATCAGCCGCTGACCCCGTTTTACCCGGTTTTCCACCAAGTCACTAAGTCTTAGTGTTTTTGGAACGTAACCATCAGAAATAGCGTCATACGGTGTAGCGTAAGTTTTGCCTTTCTTGAATCCAGTGGAGATGCCGCTGCCTCCGCGGCCGCCGATGACAAAAGGCCGACCGCGCCCCATCCACAGATCCTCATCGTACACGCCTGGCAGGTAGCCCTCATGGTATTCGGTATTGATGCCGTTCGAATTTTCTTCGGCCAATTGGTTTTCGAACACCCGTTCGCCCTCGCGGGCCATCGGTTCGACTTCCGACCAGTGGCCCAAGGCATACTCGAGCGCTCTACGGGCTTTGAGATTGTTCCCGCGAATGGCCTTGGCGATGAGCCCGGGGAATTCCGCCGGGTCAAACTTGCCGGCGATCATGGCCGACGCGGCCTCGTCCTCAATTTCGGTATGGCCGGTTTTAATGCGGTTGGCCATCTGCCGGGCGAAGACGTCGGCTTCAGTGTCGGCGGCATCGCGGAGCTGGTCCATTGTGTGGCGGACGGGCCGGCTGCTGACAATCGAGGGGAAAGCCTTGCGCGCCTGATAAAGGCGTTTGCCCGCTGCTTTGGCGATTTTGGCTGCCCACTCTGGAACGGGCGGGATGATATGCAATTTCAGGGCATTCCGCTGAATCTCTGCCTCGCGGCGCCGATCGATTTCCTTGAGCGCAGCAGTTCGCTCGTCCAAGACGTCGTTTGCTGCCACTCGAATTTCAGAAGTAGCCTCTTTGGTGTGCGGGATGCCTTCCAGCATCTGCTCTATCGCTTTGCGCTGCTCTTTTGCCGTTTTCCCAAACTCATCGATTGGAAAATCTTTTCCAATGGCATAGCTGCCCTCTTTGTTTTCCTTCCGCAGGCGCAGTTTCCCATTTTCACCCACCACGATGAAGCCACTGTTTGGCGTGCCTCGGGAAATGTAGGCGTCCGGATCCTGAACCGGGCCAAGCCCGGTAACCGGTGAAGGATGAGTTTTTTTGCCAGCGATTTCAGCGAAGTCAGAAGCGGCATCCCTGAATTTTACTTCATCAGCAAGCCGTACCGGCATAACGATGCTTTCATGATTCTTGCCGACAAAACCCAATGGCCCGCCCTCATCACTGTGAGAGTAAATGTCGACCTTCTCATTCCCCAGCCGGCGGGCGGCATCCATCGCATTCAGCAAAAACTCAGGGTTATACGCTCCCAGCTTAAGCGCGCCCGGCTGTACGTTGTGCTCAAAGACATCGCCCTCAGTCAGTATCTGCCGGGCACCGATCGAGCCATCCTTATTGATGAACAGCGCGACTGGCTTAAAACTTTTCTCATCCCGGGAGAAAAGTTTTGCCTGAGCTGCGAGCTTGTAAATTTCGTCGGTCTTAACTCCGCCTTTGAGGAGCTTGGGATTTTTGTCCCGAATTTGCAGGAAATCAGGGTAAGAGCCTTCGATTTCCACCGGTTTTCCCTCGGCATTGAACCGCACGGGTTTCACCGTCGAGCCCGGAGCTTTGTCGGTCCAAACTCGTATGAGCTGGCGCCCGTCGGTAGCTACTACTTGAGTCCCGTCGGCATAAGAGCCGGTAATCCGGAAACGGTCCTTATCGGTCGACACGAATTGGCCGACGATTTTGGGCAAGTCCGCCGGCTTTGGCTCTTCGACCTTGGGGATCGTGCTGGGTTTTCCAGATTTAACCTTTGGCTGGGGTACCGAGCCGACCGTATCAGGGAATTCCTTTGCCGCATGGTCACGAAAACGCTTTAACGCCTCTTTGGTGTTGCTGATCGTGAATTCGCCATCGCCCGGAACAGCGATTTTGATCTTTTCCGCCCCCTCTTCGGGTGCGTCTTTCAGCGCTTCATCGACCTGCTCGAGCAAATTCTCGCGTTGCGCCTTGAGGACCTTGTTTGTAATCGCAGGCGGGCTCGGCTTCTCCGATGGTTGGCCGCGGAATTTCGCAGTTTCCTGTTTCCAGTTGTAATCAAACAGGTCGTTTTGCAGGCGAGAAATCTGTTTTTCGAGCTCGCCCGCCTGAATTTCTAATTTAGCCCCCGCCTGGTTGCGCTCGCGGATAGCCTGCGAAGTTTCTGCATCCTCCTGAAGCTTGGCATGCCACTGCTCGACTATCTTGCTGCGCTTTTCGATGAGAGCCTGCATGTCTTCCAGCTTCGCCTGGATATCAGCCGGTTCGTTGCCACTACTTGGCGATTTGGCCGCCTTAGTTGCAGCTTCCGGGGCTTTAGTTGCAGGTTCAGCCGGTTTTGCTGGCTGGGCAGCCGGTTTTGCTTCGGGACCAGCCGGTTTTGCTGCCGGCGCCTTCGGCACTGCTTTTTCCCCTCGCATCAGTCGCGCCTCGACTTCAAACAGCTCGGCCTTGAGCGGGATAATTCGGGCCTCGTCCTTCTCGCTCAAACCTTCCTTCGGAACCATCTCCCCGGTCTTTTCATCGATATCAGTCAGCTTTTCCAAAATGCCGACGATTTGTTGCCGTCGCATTTGGAGCGGTTTAACGCCTCGAGGAACGTCGACCAATGGCTGGCCTGCCTTCGGCAATACCTGCTGTGCCTTCTTCAAATCCGGATACTCGGCCAAAGCTTCAGCTGGAACCGCCTCTTCATCGTGGATGCGATCGGCAATATTTTGCTTCCGCAGACGGGCGACCTCAAAAGCAGCATCCCCCAGAGTCATTCGGGGGTTGTCGCGAAGCACCGCGGCCAGAGCAGCTTCTTTTGAACTTTCGTACGTAACCTCAGAAGGGGTACCGCTGAGACTATCGAATTGCTCGAGCCGCTGAAGGATATCGCTTTTTTCCTGCTCCAGAGCCTTTACCGCATCAGGATCGAATTCCCGGGCATGCTCCAGCCGCTTTTGCACGTCCGTTAAATCTGCATGCTCCTGGCGGTAGACTTTTTCCCAGTCGTTCTGGGTTTTTGGCTGCTTGTCCAGTTTCGGAGTCTCATTTGAGGGCTCAGGAATGGACACGGGCTCAGGTGCGGGCTTTGGTTTGGCCGCCTCGGCCTTGATTTCCGCGATGCGCTTCGCCGCGGCATCAGCCAGCGTCTTCGGACCCAGAATCAACTGACCTTGCTTGTCGCGCAGGCCCAGGAATTTCGCTTTGCTGATGCGCTCGGCCGGTGTCTGCTTCGCCAGGTTGCTCGCGCTCCATTCGCTCTCAGGCCAGATACCGAAATTAACTTCCGGTGCTTTCGGCGCCGCCGGTTCAGCCGCGGGTGTGGCTGCCTCGGCTTTCGGCCCATAGATAATAAACTCATTGAGAGTCTGCCGTTTTAAGGAGAGCTCAGACGCCACTTTTTGGAGCTTATTGGCCGCCGCCATCGCATCATCGGCCTTTTTCTTTAAGGCTATCTTTGCCCCCATATCCGGATTTTTCTCATCCGTTGCATCCTTTAGGAGTTGCAGAGCCTCGCCGTATTTCTTGGTTGTCTCCTCCCCCGCTTTGTCGACCAATGGATCAAGCCGGTCGCGCTCGGCCGTAAGTTTGGCCACGTCTTCAGGGGTAAAATCCTTGGCCACGTGCGATGCCTTAGTTGCCCCCGTATCGGTTGTGTTTTCCGGGCCGTAACGGTTTAGCTTCATCCATGGCGAGAAATGTTCGGGCTTCATATCAATGAAGTCCTGAGCCGTCTTGGGAACCTTTTTCGCCGGCGGGACAATCTCCCTTTCCTCGGGTTTTACTTCGGGTGCTATTTGCCCTTCTTCTTCAGCCGCTCCGCCTCGTTGGCCAGCTTCTGGGCCTGGGCTTTCGGCGGGCACTTCTGGTACGCTTTCGACGGGTCGTTGGCGCAAAGGTGGAATAGCTTCCTCTGTTTCTCGTTGTAAGGCATCGGTCCTTTCAGTTGTGGGCACTGCGCCCGGTTTTTCATCCCATGCTAATTTTCGAAATGCTGCCGCCTCTTCCCGGGTCAGATGCGGATAGAGCTCTCGGATTTGCTCCTTGGTTCGCGCACCGGCCGCCCGGATTTCCTGCAAAACAGTCACGTCTCGCTGGGGCTCAGGTGCGGTCGCCGGCACTTCCGGTTTTCCAAACTGCACGTTGGCGGGCTCGACTGGCGCATCCGGCTGTTCATAGACCTTGCGCGGCCTCGGCGGGATCGCTCCCTCCGGGGTGTTCAAATCGGCGCCAGACGCATAGCGGACGTCCGGAATTCGAAGCGGTGCCTCGGCTGGTATGCCGTGCTCGATAAGTGCCGGCAAAGTCGCTTGTGCCGTAAGGTCAGCAATAGCTTTGGACGTGCCAGACACGTCTCCCCGCTTGCTCGCCTCTTCCAAGTTTTGCACTGCCCCAGGAAAGGACACGAAAGGTGAAATTTGGAACGTCCGGGCCACTGGTAACGGCGCCTTCACGCCTGCTCCCAGCAAAGCCAGGGCGTCGAGCCGGGTCATTCCCGATGCCTGCTCTGCCGCGGACTCCCGCACTCCTTCGGCGATCGCCCGGTCCTCCGCCGATTGCGGCGCCAGATTGTCAGGGGTGCCCGCATTGGGCAGCAGCTTTTGGCTCGCATCCAGCAATTGCAACACGTGCTCTTTTGGGACGAGCGGACGTAACCCCGCGGCCTCCGCGGCATCGCCAAGGGCGGTTGTGGGAAATAATCGGCTGAGTACTTTGGTGCCCGCCTCCGCTCCGGAAGCTAACCCCTCGCCAGCATCGCCCAGCATGCGCTCGCGCCGCACCTTTGCCATCGCCGCTTTCAGGTCCTCCGTTGTCTCACCAAACTTATTGGTGGGCAGGATCAGACTATCCGGATCCGGCGGGGTAAAGCCGGCGGGTTGATCCTCGATTAAGGTGTCAGGCGAGGGCGGAGAAAAAGCAGCCATGTGGCAACTAATATGCCCATCAGCCGGAAAAACCAATCTGAAACGAATTAGCGGGCGGTATCTCCAACCGGTTGCCAGGAATCGGCGACGTTCGGATCGCCTCCCATATAGCGCAGGCCTCCGTAGTTCCCGCCGACTTTATACGGGCTCGCAGGTGCGTTTGTAGCAGCCGGCGCAGGGCCGGAAATAATTGGCGCCCCGGTAACGGTCGGAATGCCCGTTGCGTCTTCACTGGTCGGCGCCGCCGCCCCGCGACCAAACCAAGTACTCGGATGCCAAAGGCTGAACCCGCTGCTTTTCACTGCGCTATCATTCAGCACCGAAGGCAGCTCATCAGCCGAAGATGTCTTGGCCGGTGTCATGGCTTCCCATTGGTCGGTGTCAGGATTTTTTTCCCAGACTCGGCCATTCAAAACGCGAATGGGATTTTTCGGTACCCCGGAAGTCAGTTTCTCCCGCTGAATGTCGGCAAGCTGTTGTCTGATATCATTGGAATCTTTCCTATTTTCGAGCACTCCCTGCCCGTACATCGTGCGTTCGGCCAAAGTGTCTCGAGCTCTCGCCTCTTCACTTGCCAGCCGCTGAGTCAATTCCCATTGCTGCATCTGCCGGGCTAATTCGTGCGATTTGGCCTCGGCCGCCAATCGTGCTGCCGCCTCGGCCTGGGCCGCGCCCACCCGGGCAGCATTTTCGCGCTCACTAGAGGCAATGCGCTCACGTTGCATCCCCGCTTCGGTCGCCAGCGCTCCCAGCCGCGCCCCCAATGACCCGCCCTGGGCAGCAGCTTCCGTGAAATCTTTAGGGTTTATTTGTAACCACGTGGGCAGGTACGGCATAAGTTTTTACAGTCCGAAATTGTACGGCGTTCGAGTCACGTTGCCGATCCTTCGCTGGTTCGGGTTGGTGTACCAAGGGAGATTGTCCTGGGTGCCCTGACTCTGCTTACTCTCATTGAAATATTTATCGAACAGCGCTTGCTGCTCTTTGGCTGCCGCCTCCGGATCCGGTGCGGCGTTGTAAACCGCATTTTGCCCCGCGATTTCCGTCTGCAGCTCCGGGCTGACCGTCTGAGTCTTCGAAATGCCGGCAATCGAGGACAGATAATCTTCCAACCCCTGCCGTTGCCGATTTTCGCTGTAACCCGCGATATTCGCAAATAGCCCGTTCGATCCCAAACTGCCGGGTGTCACTCCGGGCATGCCGGAAGTCACTCCCCGAGCCGCCGCCGCATTCCCCAGCGCGTTCAGCGTGTTGCCCGAAACAGTACCCGCCAATTCATCACCCACCAAATTGCTGACTGCCCCCGTACGCGCGCTCAGGTTCGGATAGAGCGCAGCCAGGTCGCCGGCGGGATTGGGCAAACCCAGTTGCCCCGGCACTTTGCCATAGGCGCCCTGCCCACCGCGGGCGCCCGGGCTCAGATTAAACCCCGTGCTCCCCGTCGCCCCTCCCGCCCTTGGCATGGAGGCTAAACTTGTTCGCAAAAAATCAGTGTAACTTGGTAGGGATGGCATAATTAGATGATCCTTCCAATTGAATGACGGGCCGGCACGGCAGTGCCAAACGGGTTAATGCTGATCGTCGTCTGTTCTATCGGAAATTTATTACGCAATTGCAGGTTCAGCTCATGAACCGCCCGCGCCATCAGGGTTTCTGCCCCTCCGCTGTCGTAAGCATCGCTTTGTTTTGCCGCCTGAATGGCCAGGGCCAGCGCATCGATGTTATCAATCAGCACCAGATCGCTGTCATGCTCGATCGGCACGTGCTCGACTTTCACCAGCCCGCGCAGGCTCTTCAGCCCGTCGCAAACGGTGCTGCCGCATTTTTGGCGAAACCGATTGAGGTTGGAAATCCGGGTAGTGCGATAGCTGGGGCTCACTTCCGAAGGCTGATAAATCGCGCAATCGTGCAACAGGTCGGCCGTCGCATCATACTGATAGAGTCGTAGCACGCCTTCGGTCACGTCCTTCAAAACTCGGGTGATCGTGCGCACCTGCATCGACGTCGAGACAAACGGCGCCGCCAAGGTCAGGGTCGTTCCTTCCTGCCAGATGCCATCGGCATCCTTCTCGCGAATGGTCTGCCCGTTCGAATCGATGCCGAAAATCGTGATTTTCTTGCCGACGTCGGCCTGCACAGAGGGATAGGCCCGGATATACCGCTCGACTCCGCACGGCACATTATTGAAAACGACAGCCAGCCCATTATCGCCCCCGTTGATATTTCCGCACACGTTACAGCCATCCCAGCCCCAGCCGTCCCGCTGCAAACCTCCAGGGCCCACCGGCACGTAGCGAAACCAGTTATTCGAAAGCGGCACATATTGCCCGCAAGTATTCAGTGCCAGCACCGTCCCGACTTCCCGCGGCCAAACAACGCACTCACTGTAAACGCATGCTTCCACCTGCTGAACCGAGCCGAAGAAATTGCCGCGATTGAGTAACTGCCGAACGGCCTCGCTGCACAAGTCGCGAAAGTCATCAGAGTCAGGGCAGCAGCCGGCTATCCTCTTAATCCTCGAAATTTTGAGCTCGCCAAAGGTCAGCATAGTTTTCTTTCTCTTAGGTTGGTACGCAGGCCAATATACCCTGAGCAATATAATTCTGTGCCAGGTTATCGATATATTGCTTAGCAGCAGCATCAGCCTCCGCTTGCGTCTCCCCTGAAAACATGCCGGATGCGACCGTCAAAACGTGATCCGTTTCGTTGAAAGTCACGTTGGTTGGGAAAAGCATCGTCCCGTAAGTGACGATGGTAACGATGCAATCGAAGAAGAACCCCGCCAGATTTTCGACGATCATCCGTCCGCTCCAAAACAGCTTCCATGGATTTACCGAGCCCACCACCAGGAGCATTACCTGAGCAAGCACCGCCCCCGGGACTGAATTGGTTGCGCCGTGCGCCGTGCCCGCGCCATTGTCGAAAACGAAGTCTGTGCCGTAGACAGTTTCGAAGGTGGACAAATTGGTAACCCTGACAGTCAGCGCATTCCCCGGCCCGAAATATTCCACCTTGATGCTCGGGGCGATCCCCAGCCAATTCAGAATGCTTCCCTCGGGGCATCGGAAGGACATCGCGCGATTGAAGAAAATATTGCACCGCACCCCCGGCAACGAAGTGGCATCGCATTGCGCCTGCTGCTGTCCCCATTCGGTATGCACCGCCAAGGCAGCCGCTTCAATCTCGGCTTCTGTCGCGTCGGCCGCGACCGTCCGCACAATCTCGCTCGAGCATCCCTGTAATCTCAGCACGATGGGCGTCCCCTCTCCACCCGAAGGGAAGATCGGCGGGATTTGATCGATCAGATAAACGAACACGTGAGGCAGCACCCCGGGCGGAGCGTAGCAGCCAGGGAGGGAAGTGATTAAAAAGCTCAGTTGGTTGCGCGCGTAGATGGCCGTTGATGCCGCGCCATACGAAAGGTCATCGGGTGTCTGGCAAACCAGCGCTTTGCATGGAAAACAGTCGCTCATTTAACAGATGGATTTGCAGCCAATGGGCGCAAACTTTGGCTTTGGGATGACGGTTGCCTGAAATTTCGCCCCCATGAAAGTACAATGCCCGCTGATCACCAGTTTGAACTGGAAAGAGAAGGCTTCCCGAAACGGTCGATTGGTCGACGGGTCGCAGGGTGTGCCCGAAGGTGTGCCCAATCCCATTCGCGGCCGGAATTGCGGCTGGGCATTTTCAACGTCCATTTTGGCGCATTCGCTCCAGCTATGCCAAAGAATCCAGCAGGGCCAATCGTCCGGCTTGTAGTAAACCTCGAAATCCACTCGCCCTTTCAAATCGGATACGTAAATTTCGCCATTGAAGAGCCGTTTAAAACTGCGCTCGACTGGCTGCCGGTTCTCTTCGCCAAAGCGGGTCGAACTCTCGAAAAGCCAAAGAATGGGATTTTGGCCGTTATCGGCAATCAATTCGGTCTGGGCGGACGTTAGGATCTCCCAGAACTCGATTTCAGCCAATTGCACGTTATAGCAAAAAGCGTAGGCCCGCTGAACCGCACTGAATTCACCCGTAAACAGGTCCATCACGTCGAGCCCGGTCCAAGCCCCGTCGTAAATCATGGGCAGCTTCCCGCGCAAACTCGATACCGGGTCAAAATTGAGCGCTACCAGAGCTTGGTGATAAACCCCCTGAGCTGTGGCCGTCGGCCTGACCGTCATCAGCAGCCGATTGTCGAAATAAGCAGCACTGCCGAACTGCAGCAGGTTTTGCGCATCCGGCGCCAGTATCCGGTCGACCTCCCGGCTTTGCGGGGTGTTGCCGTAACCGGTCGAAAACTCCCGCCGGGCGAGAATCAGCGATCGAATGCCATCCACCGACCTAAACCACGTATCGCTATTGCATGAAATAGTTGAATTCTGACCCTGGGCGCCATTGCCGATCAGTGACTCGGTAAGGATGGGGTTTTGCAGGTTTTGCCACGTGAGCCGATCGGCCGGCACGGCGCAACTGAACACTTTGCTTGCGGTAAAAACTTGGAGCGGGCCCTGGCCTAGCGAAACGTCGAGCGTGCTGGCAAATAGCATGGCGCGGATATCCCCCACACTGCCCGGCACACTGAAGAAACCGCCGCCGACCAAAAAGGCGTTTTCCGTGACATTCAGCACGGCATCGCGAAAGTCTAAAGCTTTGGTACCACTGGAACCCCCATTGATATCGCCATAGATGAAGCGCTTGCCATCAGTCAGGCACATGACGATACGGCCGAGCCCGTACGCGCCCATGCGCCCCGGCGGAAGCTGGGGAATAGGCGGAGGAGTGGCGCCCGGCTGCAAATTGATGAAATTGGTACCGGCCGCGACCTTGAACGGATTACTATTGTAAAAACCAGACCCGGCAGTACCGCCCCCTGTCGAATAACTAGCGAGCCCGAAATTCACTGAGGGTTGAAGCTTTAAATCAAATCGCACCGTTACGACTGGTCCGGCAATGACTGTTACCTGGCCGTAAAGCGGGGTCACGCTCCCTTGGCCCATCACGATATGATCGTTTATCGCTCCCAAGTAAGGAGTAGTGAGATCGAAAGTAACCGTATCCGGCACTGCCTTCGTGCCATCGTAACCCGAAGGGATATCGAAATTTTTCAGCACCGTATATTTCGTGTTAGCCGGCGGGGTGGGCGTGCCGTTTGATCGGGTTGTTGTGGTACCGTTGTAGAAAACCGGGTTGCTGACTCCATCATTCCAGATGACGTAATTTTCCGCCTGCCAGAGCCAGCATTGCAGGGCGGTTGCTGATTGGGCGTTGCCCCCCGTAATCTCCGAAACGACTCCAGTTGCTCCCGACGGGACAACTTTGAAGAGCCGACCCCCAATCGACGCGACAACGTATTCCGGACCTGAATCCGGCTTGTAATAGCATCGCCCCTGATAGAGCCCTTTCGTAAATGCCAGTCTCACAGCCTCCGACTCGAAGGTAAGCACCAATTTGCGATTGGGCGGCCGCGGGTGGATGAATGCCCGGCGGGAAGTGGTGTTGCCCGCATAGGCAAGCTGGTTGGCGTCGAGGAAATTCGGGTTTTGTCCCGAATCCATGCCGGCAACGAAGTCGGCAAGGAAATCCCAAAGTTCGGTACCTACGGGCTGGCTCATTAAGATTTGCGAAGCGGAATTGCCGAGAGTGAACCGCCCACAACTTTGAAAGCCCCAGCCGAAGGAATCACTGCGACCATGATCCGGATTTGGAAGTGATCGTTGGCGACACCAACAATTTGCTTATCTGGCAACTCCCAATCGATTGAAGGTAAAACGACAGTCGTTTGAACTCCCGTATTTCGTTGCGCCGTTGCTTCGGTCACGTTTTGCGTGACATTGCGCAGCTCGATAGTCACCGCCCGACTCGAAGCAAAAGTTGCTCCCTGCAATTCCACGCTAACATTGCCCCGCATCAGATACGCCCCGGCTGCCGGTATTTGAACATCGATGGCGCCCACCTGAACCAGTGAAGCCGTAATGTCCTGGGTCAGGCCATTCCCCGCCGACGTGATAGCATCCTGCCCCAATCCCAGCGCAGTTTGGGCGGCCGCTTTCGTGATTGCACCTGTCCCGCCGTTGGCAATCGCCAAAGGTGAAGCCGGCTGAACTCCCGACGGCGACACGATGGCATTCGCACTGATGGCACTGCCGGCGGCCACGTCCCCCGGATAATTGAGCCAAAGCAATTGGAGCGAAGTAGGCGAGGGAATCGCATCAACGATGAAAGTTGCCGGGCCGGGATTGGCCAAGGCCACACCTGCACCCTGACCGATAATCAGGATCTGCCCAATGACCGTCCAAGAGGAATTGGCGACCCCGACAATAACTGGCGTAACTGTGTCGGCCGGCACATTGAATCCACCAGTGACAATCGTGTAGGCAGCTACCCCGTTTGTCCCGTTACTGCCGTCATCTCCTGGCAGTCCTTCGATGCCCGGGACGTTTACGGTTTCTTTGGTAGGACAAGGCGCGCAGCAAGGTGTTAGGCTCATATATTGTTGGTGGCCAGGAGCGCGGGAATCCAAGCTTGAACCAGTTTTCTATCGACAAGATCGAAAAGTCAATGTTGATTGGTCGTGCGCGTTTGATCCGCGTCAAAAAAACACCGTGCAAAAAACGTAAATTTCTCCCGTTCTTACCCCTGCCGGTTTCCTTTCCAAAGGTGTTCCGGGGTCAACAGGTGCGTAGGGACGGGAGATTTTACTATGACCAAAGTACCTATCCTTAAATGGGAAGGCTGTTACGAGAAAGCTTGGAACGGTCTGATCGTTGACGACGCTTTTAAACACCCTGCCAAATATTCACGCTCGCTGATCGAACGCATCTACGAGCACATGGAAGAACGCGACTGGATCCAGCCGGGCGATATGATTGCCGACCCTTTCGGCGGCGTCGGCCTGGGCGGCATCATCGGTGCCTATCGCAAATACCTTTGGTTCGGCATGGAGATAGAGCCCCGCTTTGTCGAAATCGGTAATAGAAATTTCCAACTGCACAAGCGGCGATGGGCAGATGCGCTACTGGGGGATGCCTGCTTAGTAAACGGCGACTCTCGCCAGTTCGCCCAGGGCCTCAAACACCTTTCGGCAGTCGTAACCTCTCCGCCGTATTGCCAGTCACTGCGCGGAATGGAGAGCAATGGCATCGATGCCACGAAGTTGAACGCCAAAAATAATCATGCTGGCCAGAACTCAATGGCGACTAGCAAAGAGATTTACGGGAAAAGCCCGGGGCAGATCGCTCGCCTTCGTGAGGGCAAAGTCGATGGGGTTATCAGTTCGCCCCCGTATGCAAAGACTCTCAGCCATGGCGGAGGACCTGACACAAAGCAGGAACTCATCGAAGGAGGAAAGAGTTTGCAGGGAATTAAAGAAGGTTACGGCAAAAGCAAAGGGCAGATCGAAACTCTTCGCCAAGGGTCAGTCGATGCCTTCATTTCCTCCCCTCCTTACGCTGATATCGCTGCCGGCCAAGGCGGCCTGAACTCCAAGCCGGCGAAAAAGCCGGGCCAGCAGGCGGGCCGAAGTGCTGCCAGTGCCAGCCAAACGGCCGACCAGAAATACGGCACCGCCGCCGGCCAGATCGCTCGCCTGCCAAAAACCGACGTCGACGCTGTTATAAATGTCAAAGGCTTGACAACAATTAAAAGCCCAAGTGGAATTGATGAATGCCAACAAATTGGAGCAAAAAAACAAGAGGGCCGGATTGGGAACAAAAAAGAGATGCAGCGCTTAAACGGGACAAATACTCCTGTGTCGATTGCGGGGAAAGAGAAGATTTGCACGTCCACCACGAAAAAGACTCAAGCCAAACAGGAGGATGCTGGGACAACTCGCTCGGAAATCTCACCACTCTTTGCCGCACCTGCCACACTCGCCGACATGCAAAAACCAGACCCGCGAAACTGTACACCTGCCAATTTTGCGGAAGGCAGTTCAAATCTCGGGGGAGAAAAGTCGTGCAATGCGGAAAGGACGCATGCAGGAAAGCCTACTTCAACAAAGCGGCGAAAGAATGCAGGGAAAGAAGAGATGGTCCAAGATTGTGCCAAAGGTGCGGAGGTCCAAGAGGGCCAAGACAGACAAAGTACTGCATCCCCTGTAAAGGAAACTTACTTTGAAGCAGTTTACCAAGTTTACAAATCATGCTTTGAGGCATTGAAGCCCGGCGGAGTAATAGCTCTGGTGGTGAAGGACTATTGCAAAGACAAAAAGCGGGTACCTCTCTGCGATGACACTGCCCGCCTGCTCGAGCACGTCGGCTTTGTCATGCTTGAGCGCGTTCACGCAACCCTGGTGAAGGAATCCGAGCATGCCGACCTGTTCGAAGGCACGATCACCAAACGCACCGAGAAAAAAAGCTTCTTCCGACGCCTGCACGAAAAAAAGCCGGGCGCCGTCCGTATCGACTGGGAAGAAGTCTTATTCGCACAAAAACCCTATGAAACAGCATTCTCCTAAAGCCCAGGCCCATCTTGTCGAGTTGTGGAATTCGAAGCACCCATCCGGAACACTTGTAGAAGTACGGAAAGATGACGATTCGATTCTCCGCACCAAAACCACAAGTCAGGCTTTTTGCTGAGCGGACACACCGCCTGCGTTTTCTTGGAAGGCATCTCCGGGTGTTATATGCTCACCCGATGCAGTCCAATCGCAGCAGGCTAAATGAATAAATTCGAGCGCTACGGGTTGCTTTGGGATGAAGGACTCGAGCCCCTGCGTCTCGAAATGTACATGGTCCAAAAGGGCGGCCAATGGACCGAAGGCGGCCAGACCTTCGGCCTCGGCCTCGAGTATCACATGGAGCGAATGCGCCAAATTATCTGGCCTGAGCTCGACTCCCATCGCTGGCATACACTCTGCCTCCAAGAGCAAGCCCGGAACAAAGTCACAGTTTTCATGGGCCCTGGCTCATCCGGCAAAACCCATGAGGGCGCCTGGTTCTATCTCTGCCTTTACTGGTGTGACCCGCAAAACACCTGTGTGCTCGTCTCTTCAACCGATATGCGCGGCCTCCGCATGCGTGCCTGGGGCGAAATGTCCAGCCTCTGGCAAAAAGGCAAGGACCGCTTTCCCTGGCTCGCCGGGCATCTCTTGGATTCGCGCGTGGCCATCACCACTGATTCTCTCATGGATGGCGCCTTCGAAAAGAGGACCGTCCGCGATATGCGCAAGGGCATCGTCGGCATCCCCACCGTCCAGGGCGGGAAAAAGATCGGCCTCGGCAAGTGGGTCGGCATCAAACAGAAAAATGTTTATCTCCTGGCCGATGAAGCCCAGCAAATGGGGGAAGCCTTCTTAAGCGCTTTTGCCAACCTGAACAAAAACGAGAATTTTCGGGCGACCGTCTGCGGTAATCCGGAGGATGCGCTGGATCCCCTCGGCAAAGCGGCTGAACCCCTCGACGGCTGGGAAGACCATCTCCAGCCGGAAAAAACTGAGGTGTGGAAAACCCGCTTCATGAACGGTACTTGCGTAAACCTGGTCGGCATGGACTCGCCCAATTTCGATTTCCCTGAGCATGAACCCACCCGCTACAAGTATCTGATCAGCCGAGAGAAAATTGCCGATACGCTGTCGTTCTTCCCCAAAGACTCCGTTGAATTTTACTCGCAGTGCTGGGGCATCATGAAGATCGGCACGATGCAACACCGGGTGATGACCCGTGATCAGGCCCGGCAATGGGAGGTGAAAAAGCTGCCTATCTGGAAAACCGGCCCGGCTTACAAGATTTGCGCCCTGGATGCTGCTTACGGCGGCGACCGTTGTATCATCGGGCATGCCGACGTAGGGGAGGACCCCGACGGGCTCTGGATAATCGCCTTTCACGAACCCGAGGAAGTGCCGATCGTCATCTCCTCCGATGTCACCCCCGAAGACCAGATCGCCATCTACTGCCGGCAATACAACGAAAAGTATAATATCCCGCCGGAAAACTTCTTTCACGATTCGACCGGCCGAGGCTCGCTGGGTACCGCCCTGGCCCGGGCATGGTCTGACCGCTGCTCGCCCGTCGAGTTTGGCGGCGACCCGACCGATCGGATCGTCTCCCTCGATACCTACGTTTACGACAATGCCAAGAAAGTCCGCCGGCATAAGACCTGCAAAGAGGCGTATAAGAAATTTGTCACCGAACTCTGGTTCAGTCTCCGCTATGCCGGCGAAGCGAAACAAATTCGCAACATGCCGCATGAAGCGATTGACGATTTTGCCTCGAGAGATTGGCGGCCGACCCCGGACAACCGGAAGGAGCTCGAAACCAAACTGGAGATGAAATTGCGGGTTAAACTGTCGCCCGATCATGGCGATTGGGCCTCGATTATTATTGAGGGCGCCCGGCGAAAAGGCTTCAACGTGGCGAAGCTCGCCAATGCAACTCAGAAGGCCGAGGGGCTTTTGTGGCTTGCAGAGCGGCGCATTAAAATAGATAAAGTCATGCAGTCTAAGCGTCTCAACTATGCTAAAAACTAGAACTACCCTGCCTCCCGGTGGATGGACCTACACCCAAAAAGCCGAGAACGGCAGCGAGCTGCACAAGTTCCGTTCCATGTCATCCTTCGGCGATGCTGTGTCGGAAATCCTGAAATTTCGCGAGGGGAATCATCTCCCGCGGGCGACCGGTGCGGAAGTGGCCGAGGACCTCGATAATGCCCAATGTGAGCGGCTGGGCTTTGATCCGTCCTTCTGTATCGTAAAAAAAAAGGCGATCAGTTTTCAGCCGATGCGTCTTTTCAAGGCGGCAGCAACTCACGCGATAAGCCTTGCAAGCCATGCGGAGCAAAGAATTGGACAACTTAGCAATGGCGCGAAAACTGTACTTTCTTGGTCAGGACAAGGCTTTAAACCCGTTGATGCCGGTACTTCACAGAGACGGGCTGATGTATGCCTCGGTTGCGCACATAACAAACCAGGATTTAAGCCCGTCGAGGCGGCGGCGGAATTCGTCCGCCAAGCCGTCGAGTGGAAAAACAATCAAAAGCTTACCGTCCAAGGCGAAGAAAATTTGCACACCTGCGACCTCTGCTGGTGTCACCTGCCGACGAAAGTACACGCTCCTTTAGAAATCATCCTGGAGGACACCCCTGCAGCGATGTTGGCCGACATAGGCGAGAAAAAGCCTGATTGCTGGCTATTGACCGAACAAACACCCGCAAAAATACCCGCATGAAACTACTGACCGTCATACCGTATTGCCAAAAAGACCTCGATATCACTGCCAAGTTGCTCGAGCTCATTCATGAGCTGGCAAACGTGATCGTTCCGATAGAATCACCTTTGCTCCTGGCTGCTGACTCCGCGGTTTCCCGCTCTGATATCGATGCGATCGCCGCGGTCGCCAGGAAAACTTTCCCGTGGGTGAAGACGATGATCGTGCCAGTGCCTTCCAATGGCTGGGCGCCAACCCATATGTTTCGCATCATCGCGGCCCAGATTAACGCGAGCTATCGGCTGCCGTTTTTCTGGATGGAACCCGACTGCATACCGCTGAAGCGCGATTGGCTCGCTCGACTGGAAGAGGCATACGACAATTGCCCGCGGCGGTACCTCGGTGCGCTCGTCAATCAGAGTGCCGACCCTTCCCTGCCGTCGGTTCATATGACCGGTTGCGGCATCTATCCCAATGACGCGATAGTAGACTTTCGCACGATTGAAGGGCTCAACACCCAGGCCTGGGATATCGCTGGCGCAAAGCTGATTGTGCCGAAGGCCGAGCACACACCGTTGATTCAGCACTACTGGGGAATGAAGGACCTGCCGCCGGTATTCGTCGCCCAAAAGCTTCCGGACTCCCCAAAGAATCACCTGACTATGGATTTCATCCGGCCCGATGCCGTGGTTTTCCACCGAAGCAAAGACGGCAAGCTGGTCGATTTGGTAATGGGAAGACTTCGGAAGCCGACCTCCAATCCCGAGTACTCCACTGCTTCACCCCTGCACTTTCCGGCGGGAGAATTGCAACCCGGCACTTTCGAAGAAACCTCGCCAGTCAAAGAAGTCGAACCCGATGGAAAGTCACCCGGCTGGGGCGCGACCGTCGAGACGTTCAAGAAAATGGCCGATGGTAGCTGGGTGTGCGGTCAAACCGGACAAATACTTTCTGATAAGGAGTACTCTGAACGCATTGAGCGCTTGAAGGGTACCTTTGCAAAAGTTGAACCAGCCAAACCCAAACCCGCCCCAAAGCAGCAAAAGAAAACACCCGCACCAACGCCCGTAACCACACAATAAATGAAAACAATACCCTTGGGATGCAGCGAGGCGGTTGCCTTGGTAGATGACGAGGATTATGCCCTGCTATCAAGGTTTTGCTGGAGCTTGGTTTGGACCAAAAATAAGCGTCAAAGGTACGCTTCATGCACCCTCGGACATGAGGCAAAAAGAATTCAGGTGAGAATGCATCATTTAATCCTCGGTGGTGTTCAGCGCCGAATAGATCACATTGACGGTGACGGGCTCAATAATCAGAAGCTCAATTTACGCCCGGCTACCCAGACAGAGAATATGTGGAATAGAAAAGTCCAAAAACACTCCTCGCGGTATAAAGGAGTCACCTTTTTAAAGCGCACTGGAAAGTGGATCGCGTCAATCCGATTACAGAAGGTCAAGAAACACCTTGGAACTTTCACTTCTGAAATCGATGCAGCCAGGGCTTATGATGCGGCAGCCGCGGCCAATTTTGGAAATTTCGCCCGCACTAACCAAATGGAAGGACTACTAAATTGAACTTTTCGGACGCCTCACGTGTTTCATCCGTCATCGACACTCTGCGCAACGCCGAGCGAAAGCGATCACCCAATCGGGCAATCTTGGATAGCTTCTTCAACGGCGAGCCCCCGTGGACTGCCCAGGAAGCCAAGGAGCTCGGCATCCTCGTAAACTTCAACGATAAGAAGGGCGCCAATCTGTTACACGTCGCGCGCAACCAGTATGAAAACGCCTTCGGCCGTAACTCGAGCTTTTTCAAAGTCTCCATCCCGTCCGCCCCGGAAGAAAAACGGGCTGAATGGGAATCCATCGTCACCCGCCTGATTAACAAACCGCTCAAAGACTCTCGCTCGTTTTATTTCACGAATGACGAGGTATGGGGCGGGGTTGTCCTGCATGGCGTCGGTGCCTGGACGTGGTGGGACGATGACGATTGGGAGCCCGAATTTACGGCTATCCAGGATATGCTGATTTCAACCGACGTGGATCTCAGCATGAAGAACCTTCGTTTCATGGCTGTCCGCCGCAACATGAAACCCGGCAGCCTGTTTAAAAAGGCGATTGCCCCCGGGGCAAAAGCCGACAAAGGTTGGAACGTCGGCAAGGTAAAGAAGCTGCTGGATGAGATGAAGGACGAGAATACTAGTCCTGAAGGCAACACTTGGAGCGATCAGCCGGAAAAGATGACGGAGCTGTATAAGCAAAACGGCTCTTACTTTGACTCCGATAAAGCACCCACGATCCATATGTGGGATTTCATCTGGCACGAAGAGGAGAAAGCCGATAAGGGCAAAAACGGTTGGTACCGGGCGATCATCCTCGACAAAGACTGCACGGCCTCGCTTGCCGAAGGTTCAAAGGCGGAATTCGTTTTTTACTCCGAAGTACCTTTCGCCAAAAAGCTCGATAACTTCATTCATTTCCAGTTTGGCGACGGCAACAACGTGCCTCCCTTCAAGTATCATTCGATCCGTTCCCTCGCCTGGCTCATCTATGACCTGCTGTGGATAATGAACCGGGTGAACTGCCAATTTACCCAGCACGTCTTCGAACAGATGATGCTGCTGTTTAAGATTACTGACCCGGCCGACCGTGATCGGGTGCAAAACCTGGTGTTGCAGGGCATCGTCGGGCTCATCCCCGAAGGTCTGAACATGGTCACCGCCCAGGAACGGTACCAAGTGCGGGACGGTCTGGTTCAGGGGTTGATCTCCAATCTCAAGCAGGGCATCGGCGAAGTCTCGAGCCAATACACTCAGGCGGTTGATAACGGGACGTCCAAAGAACGCACCGCTTACGAAGTGCAGGCAGTACTTTCTCAGGCAAGTGCGCTCATGGCCTCCATGCTGGGTCGCGCCTATCGCCAGTCTCATTTCGGCTACTGCGAGATCGCCCGCCGATTCACCCGACCGAAAAGCGCTAATTTCGACGTGAAAAAGTTTCGCGCCGGCTGCATCGAAGAGGGCGTTGACGAGAAATATATTGATGCCGACCGGTGGACTATCGAAGTCGAGCAGGTGCTGGGAGGCGGAAACCGCACCCTGGAAATTGCCGAAGCGAAAGACCTCATGGGCAATCTCATGAGTTTCGACCCGGCCGCCCAGCAGGAAATCAAACATGATTACGTGCTGGCCGTTACGAACAATCCCAAAAAGGCCGACCGATTGGCCTCGCTCGATGCCGCCCCGCGGGTATCCGATGCCACCCACGATGCCGAACTCTCGTTTGCCACCCTTATGCTGGGCGTCGATATGGAACCCCTTGAAGGGATCAATCACCAGGAAACTATTGAGGCTCTGCTTAAACTCATGGCGGGCGTGGTGGGCCGGATTAACAACACCGATAAGATGGGCACCCCAGCCGACCTGATCGGCCTCGAAAGCGTTGCCCGTTATATCACGAAGCACATTCAAATCCTGGCCCAGGATGACCGCAATAAACCCGCGGTTAAGCAGTATGCCGATATCCTGTCCAAGCTGATGAATGAGGTGCGGGCCTTCGGCCAACGCCAGCAGGAAGCCGCCCAGCAAAATCAGCAGCAGCAGCCGGATCCCGAAGTCATGGCCAAAATCCAGGCCGATATGATGGAGCTCAAGGCCAAGCTGGATGCCAAAGAGGCGGCCGACCGACAAAAGCTCGAGCACAATCAGGCGCGCTTCGAACAGCAGATGCAGCACGCGAACGCTCGCACCGAGTCGGACATCTCCCTGCAAGTAAACCGGGCGATCGCTGATGCGCACGCTCAAGGCATTCGCGCCGGCGCCGATGCCGCCATCAAACAGAAAGCCGCCGAGGAAGAGCCTGAACCCGCAACCGTATGAACCGAATTGATCCCAAAGAGCAGTTTCGCGCTTACCTGCAAAAAACCCCGGAATGCAACTTCCGGGGAATTGTAGTAAGCGCACCAATCCAAAATTCGCTGACTATCGCCCTCGCAGTTTTGGCGATGCGCCCCGATGTCACCCCGGAATTTATCCGCGGCGCAAATCAGTTTGTGGAAACCTGGATGAATTTGGCTGAACCGCCGGCGACTCCACCCGCCTTTCCCAATAAGACTCTTGACGCATCGGTGAAAAAATTCGCACCTTAACTTATGCCTGAAGTAATACCCGCGACTCCGGCAGCCGCCGCACCCGCACCAACGCCCGCCCCGGATCCAGCTCCGTCAACCGCCGCGCCTGAGCCCTCGTCTCAGGATACCTTCGACAGTCATTTTGATGATTTGGCGCCTGCAGTGCCGACCGCGACGCCAAAGCCGGCAGAACCAGTGCCGGCAAAAGGGACCCCCGGACCCGCGAAACCGGGGACTCCCCCAGCAGCCAAACCGGGCACGCCGGCCACACCGCCGACTGAATTCGATGAAGAGGACGGCATCCAGGTGCCTCGCTTCAAAAAGGACAAGGAATTCCGCGGCTGGGGATTGGGCGGCTACAAGAAAGCCAAACAGCTCGAGACGGAACTGAATGCCCTGCGCGAAAAGCATGCCGCGGTTGAACAGCAGGTACCCAAGACGCTCGAGGAGCGCAACCAGCTTGCCGAAAAGTTAAAAGCGCTCGAGACGAGTCTGAACGAAAAAGAGGACCGGCTGAAGTACCTCAATTATGAGCACTCCGATGAGTTTAAAACGAAGTATGAGCAGCCTTACCAGAACGCCTGGAAATCGCTGCTGACCGATATCAAGGAACTGACCGTTTCAGTCGAGGACAAAACCAAAGAGGCTGATATCGATGGCAAGTACCCGATGACCGATCGCCCGGCCACCCGGCAAGATTTCGACGTCATCTACAATGCTCCGTTAGGGCAGGCTACCAAGCTCGCCCATGAGAAATTTGGAACGGCCGCCGGCATCGTCTTGCAACATCGGGCCGCCATTCGCCAGGCCGCCACGGCCGCGACCAATGCGCTCGACGAATGGAAGACCAAAGGGGCGGAGCGCGCCAAACAGGAGGAGGAGCGGTCCATCCGTGAAAATGCGGAAATCCAGACCGTCTGGGAGGATGCGAATAAAAGGACGTCGGAGCATCCCCATGGGAAACCCTGGTGGGGCTACGAGGAAAACGACAAAGAGATAAACGACGCCCTGGATAAGGGCTTTGCTTATGCTGACCAGCGATTCTCAGGCGACTACGCCAAGTTGCCCATGGCTGAAAAGGTGCATTTAGACGCGCAAATCCGCCATCGGGTTGCCGGGTTTTTCAAATTGCGGGTGTTGCTCGAGCGAGCGAACAAAGAGTTGTCGGCAGCCAAAGAAGAACTGGCGACCCGCCGCGGCAGCTCGCCCGGCCCGGCCAATGGCGATCACAGCTCAACGAATACCGACGATGAAAACGCGGGAGCAGTCGACCGATTCGACAAAATACCTGATTGAAAACAGCCTGGGTAACGCTCGGGCGTTACGGAGATATCTGTAATGCTCTGCCTCTTGTCTGGAACGATTATTCGGCTGGCAATCGGCCAACTGTCGTCATCGCCCGCGAGTTTGAGTCGATCCTCGACGGCATCTCCTACGCCGATAAGCTTGTTTTTGACGGACACTACTCCAACCCCGGAGCAGCCTTTGAACAGGTCAAAGCGTCGGGTAAGTTCGAAGCTTGCTTCATTGCTCAGTGCTACGGCACTAGCTTCGATCGCGAATGTCCCAGCTTCATACAGGAAGTCTACCGGCTGGTAGGGCAGTTCAATCTGTTCGATAAGCTACCCCTCCACTTCAATCGCCGATCAGCCTTCCGCGAAGGTGAGTTGCTGCGAAAGATTGATCTCATCGAAGACAAACCCGTAATCCTGGTCGCCGCCGAGGGTCATTCGTCGCCCTTCCCCCACACTGCCGAGTTGTGGGATATGCTCCGCCCCCTCGAACAGCAGTTTCGTTTCGTCTCCCTCGACAAGGTTAAGGCCGAGCGATTTTACGATTTGCTGGGGCTGTATGAGCGAGCCCGCGGACTCATCAGCATCGATACCGGGCACCTGCATCTTGCTCAGGCCACACCTGATTTGCCTGTAATGGCATTGGTTACACATTCGCCGGACCTGTGGCATGGAAGCCCGCGGCGCCGTAACCACATGGCCCACGTCCGCTATGACCAATTTTCGACCCGGAAAGGTGAGATCCTGCGCGTGCTGAACATGCTGCAAACTCCGCCGACCCGTCGATTCATCCACTGTTACTCAGATTTCGACCATCGGGACGAGCACTCGCAGCATCGGTATTCGGTGGCCAAACAAACATGGCAGGATGCGTATTCCCGCGGGCCCTGGATTGAATGCCCTGTTCACGATGCGACGATGACCCGCAATGGCCTCGAGGTGGGCGACAAGATACCGGTGCCTTTCCTGCACGATGTCATTAACCGTGCGGCCCTCATCGCCAAGGATCATGATGTCATTGTTTATACCAATGACGATAACCCCTTCTTTGCCGGCCTGACGGCCGAGCTCACAAAGATCATGGAGCATAAGCCGGCTGTCTGGTGTTCCCGCATGGAATTCAAGCGGCTGAAAGGGGCGCCTGATGCCGAAGAGGTAAAACGGCAGAACGCCTATCAGCACGTGGGCGCCGACCTGTTTGCCTTCACCAAACGCTGGTGGATGGACTACCGGCATCTGCTGCCGGATTTCCTGATCGCCCGCGAATGCTGGGATTTGTGCTTTCGCAAGATCATCGACACCACTGGCGGCGCGCGCGTCCATAACCTGGTAGGTCATGAGATGCATCTGAGCTATTGGCATGCGGCAGAAACCCGCGACTGCCCGGGCAACCTTTTTAACCGCAATCTCTGCAACCAGTACTTTGTCGGGCATGGCGGTTGGCCTCATGTGTAACCGGCTTGGCAAAAAGAAACGCGAGGAACTTCAGCGAAAGGCCGAAGCGGCTTCATCCGATCCGACAGTCCAGGCAGTGCGTACTTGTAAAGAATGGATTCAAAAACGATTAGTCAGCGGGAAGGGTGGATCATTCGAAGACAGCGTTTACGACCAGATTTGCAAGAAGGACTATCAAAAGGCAGCCGAACTAATTAAAAACGACCCGCGCCCATGAAAAAACCCGATCCTCTTCACGATTTGAAAGAGCCGATGCATTGCCCGGTTTGCGAATTTGTGATCGCCTGCATTGGTGACGTGCAAAACCCCCAGCCAGTTAAAAAAGGCAACATCGTCATTTGTGCCGGGTGCGGTAACGTGCTCGAGGTGGGTGATTCAAACCTCATAAAGATGACGAAGGAAACGGCGGCAACCCTCGACAATCAGACCAAAGCCCTCATCCAGACTCTGGTAGCACGACAGCTACAAGAGAACATGAAGAACGAAAGAAATTGAGAATCTGCATCGTCTCAATGCATTCGGAGGAGTACGCCGAACTCGCAAAAATTACCATCTATGGCAACAAAGCTGAGTATGCCAAAAAATGGGGTTACGATCTCAAGGTCGATACGGCGCCGCGGCCGGAATACAACGTGCCGACCGGCCATTCCGGCGGCCTCTCATGGAACCGAGTTGCTACCCTGCTCGAGCTCGCCAAATCGGGCGCCTATGATTGGCTTTACGCCGTCGGCTGTGACACGCTGATCACCAATTTCAATATCCAGCTCGAGGGGTTTATTCTCGATACTCCCTGGGCGCATTTCATCATCGCCGTCGACTGCTACAATTTTAACGCCGACTCTTTTTTGGTCAGGTGCTCACCCGAAGGCATCGCTTACTTGGAAGCTATCTTGTCCCATTTCGAGGAGTACAAGCTGCATCCGTGGGTTGAACAAGAGGTGATGATTAAACTGCTGCCGGACTTTCGGCGGATCATCTGCATTCTTCCCCAGCGCAGGCTCAACAGTTACGACTATTCCCTCTACAGCGAGCCGGCCCACCAACTGGCTTTCGATTGCCTCGGCAATTCCGGGCAGTGGCTTCCAGGCGACTTTCTGATTCATTGGCCCAGTCAAACCGTTCCCAAAAGGCTCGAACTATGTCAGAAGTACCTACCGTTAATAATCAAAGACTGACCCAGCTTGGAATAGAGCACGGGACGGATAAGGCGACTTTTCATCGATATACCGAGGTTTACCAAAAGTATTTTGACCGTTACCAATTTGAGCCGACTAAACTGCTCGAGGTCGGCATCGATAAAGGCGGGTCGCTCCGTATGTGGCGTTCTTTCCTGGGCAAAGGGTCGACCGTGATCGGCATCGACATCAATCCTTCGAATGAACCGTTTGCCATCCAGGCCGACGTAGCCAACCGCAGCAATTGGCCGAAAATCCACAATGCGCTTTTAAACCATATCCCGCTTGATGTTGTGATCGATGACGGTGCGCACTACACGGCGGCGGCCGTTCTTTGTTTCGAAAACCTTTTCCCCTATCTGAAACCCGACGGGCTGTACATTGTCGAGGACCTGCACGCTTACTGGGATCCGACGATAAACCCGCCCGGGCCAAACTTTTTCGACTACCTGCAACGGCTGGTCCATCGGCTGAATGATCATGGCAAGCATCAGTGCGGGGATCCGGCCATCGACCGATCGGGCATTGCCTATATCCATTTTTGGAAATCCTTTGTAGTCATTAAGCGCAAATGAACCTGAACGTCTTCACCATCGTGCTGAACGGCATGCCGACCTTGCCCAGCATCTTTTTCGCCCTGAACGCCCTGCCCCGGCAGCAGCCTTGGCATTGGTATGTTGTCGAGGGCGCAAGTTTGAACGTGAATTGTACCGCCTGGTGTCGCAATCAGGAGCCCACACTTTCAACCGATGGCACCTCTGAATTTCTCGATATGCTGGCTTCCCATCCCCGAGTGACTGTCATACGGAAGGACCTTTGGACGGGTGGCAAGGTGGAAATGTGCAACGCGGCCTTGGCGGAGATGCGCGATCCGGGCGTGCTGATGCAAATCGATGCCGATGAAATCTGGCAGACTCCGCAGCTCCAAGAAATCGTTGAAATGTTCGAAGTGAACCCGCGGTACATGACTGCCCGGTTTTACTGCCGTTACTTTGTCGGCCCGGACCTCATCACGGGAGGCACCAACTGCTACGGCAATAAATCAGGGGAGTGGTTGCGAGCGTGGAGATTTGCGCCCGGCTGCCGGTTTATCAAACATGAGCCTCCGGTTTTGACCGAACCGCCGGCTTATCTCGGCGGCCTGCACTTCGCCCGGGAAGAGACGATGCAGCGGAAGCTCATTTTCAATCACTACAGCTACGCCTTTGAGAATCAGGTAGCTTACAAAATGCTGTTTTATGGGTATGGCGAGCAGGGGCTTGTCCAATGGCGGGCTCTCCAGCAGTTGCACAAGAGTGTTTTCCCTCAGAAACTCAAAGACTTTTTCCACTGGGCCGACGGCGGGGCGGTGGTGAACAAGCTGTAAAAAAATGCCCCGGCGGCGAAACCGGGGCATCCCCTAAACGGAACCATCTCTACGAAGTGCTGACTTTGGCACCGGCTTTCTCCCTCGGCAATAAAAATTCAGGTTGACTCCTATCTTCCGAATTCTTATTTGTGCCTTACCAGGTCAATCCGCTCTGAGTTGATGCTGGTCTGCAAATCAGGGCAAAGAGTCGCGAACGCGGCGACTTAAATAAACGGCGCTTTCGACGGTAATACCCGCAACAACGTGTGCATTTTGCACAAAGAATTTAGAAAGCGCGTTTATGGCAACTTGGAATTGTAAGGCTTATTTCGATTTTCTCTTCGACAACTCTCCGCACTTCGACAAAGACATCTTAAAGGACTGGTTTCCAACGGATGATGCCTGGATAGGCCACGTTGCTACCATTCCCTGGGATGCCTTTTCCGGTACGACTCACGTGTATGATCACGTCCATGTGGGCGCGCCCGACCTGAGCCAGTCTTGGGATACCTTCGACACTCAAAGCACCGATTGCGTGCAGAATGCGTGTACGCCAAGGGCAATTTCGGTCGGCTGGGGAAGCACGCGGAAGACCTATTCGCGTGAGCGCAAGCGCTATGAAACCAATGTTCTCTGCTTCGACCAGATGAACACCCGGGCCAAGGCCAAACAGCAGCTTGCGGAAATCGTCAAAGGCATCAAGGAACTGACCAAAATGATTTGGTCGGATTATATCCGCCGGAATTCGCTGATGCTGGCGCCGACCCTCTACATTGCGGGCTCTGACCGTCGGGAAATCACGGTAACGCCCTCGATGTTTACCGGCGGTATGGCGACCATCGACCTCGGCAGCGCGGCCAATATGCCGACCTCCAAGCTGACCATTCAGTATTTGCAGCGGTTTTATGAACCCCTGCAAGCGAATGGATATTTCAAGAGCAAGTACGTGCCAAACGGCATCTTCAAGCTCATCACCGATACGATCAGCAGCCAGCAACTGATCGAAGGAAACCCCGCACTTGTCAGCAATTTCAAGTTCACGGATTTCACCCAGGGCGGCGCGATGTTCAAATACGGAATGTCCAAGGGCATCGGCAACTTTGGTATCAGTTGGGATATGTTCCCCGCTCGGTTTTACCCGGAAACCGGCGGCAACAGCGGGAAGCTCATTCGAGTTTGGCCGTATGTGAATGCCCCGGCAACCATCGGCATTAAGCCGACGGTAAATCAGAAGTGGCTCGACGCTCCGATCCAATATTCCGCCATCTGGCACCCGGAGGCGATGAAGCGCGCGGTACCTAAGCTCGAGTCCGTTCATCCGGATATGCCCTTCCTGACCCGCGACCTGGGCGGCAAGTGGAATTTCACCGGCCCGGACAGTGACACCCTGGTTGTTACGGATCCGACAACCGGCCTCACCTGTGTGATCGATAACAAAGCCCGCAATCAGGGGCTCTGGTGGGCCGACTTCGAAAGCGGCTTCAAATTCGAGTATCCGGAATGGGTGCGACCTATCCTCCACTTGCGCGAACCCGGCTGTGTGGTGAATGACCCCGTTTGCACGACCGCGCCGACCTACGTGCAGCAGGATTATTCGGACGTGAACCCGGTTTGCCCGGAGGTATAACCGACTTTGGGGCGGGGGTAGGTCACGCGGGTGGCCTGCTCTCGCCGCCATGTTTTTCAATCCAGTTTTTTATGCGTCCATACTCTTCACCAGACAAGCGCATGCGGGAAGCCCGCATGAATGCCCCAGCCGATCAATCAACTGGTGAAGGCGAGCCGATAGCACCCCCTGCCGAGCAGCCGACAGGCGGGGACTATCCCTCCGGTTTCCTCAAATCCGACGTGATCGGAGATGACGTAAAGCCAGGCGACACTGTTACGCTGCAAGTAAAGGCGGTAGATCCCGAGACTGGAGAAGTCGAGGTATGCCGCCATGAAGGCGAGCCCGATGCCGACGATGAAAACGCCGGCGCTCTCGAGCGCTTTCCCGATGATGAAACCACTTAAATTTTATGGCACTCAATTGCGATCTTAACACCCTGCTTGCAGCCTCGAAATGTTTTCGCGGTGCGTGTATGTCCGATGATGAGCGGGATGCCATCATCATCTATTTGCGGGCGCAAAACCTGAACGCCAAGGGCGGCGCCAACCTGACAAACATTACGGATCTCCAAGTGGCGGCCAAAGACTGGCAGATCATTTCGAAAGAAGAACGCCGGGCGATCGAGGTGTTCATTGAAGTGACGAATGCGACTGCCGCGGGCGCCAGTGTCTCGACAACGGCCGACGGGCTCAAAGCGGCAGCCAAGTGCTTTATGTGCCTGGGCGAAGAACGTCGCCGACAGCTTGCGACCTTCCTCCTTTGCGCGATCAGCAGTGCCGGCGGCCCCATTTAAGCGCTTATGTCGACTCCTACAAACCTCAACACGTTGACGGAAGCAGCCAAGTGTTTCCCCTGCCTGTCTGAAGCGCAGGCGCGGGCCTTGATTGTCTATCTGCTTGATCAGATTTCCCAAGGCAGCGGCGGGGGCGGAGGAGGAGGCGGCGCGGTCACGATCGCTGATGGCGCGGACGTTGCCGAGGGCGCAACCTCTGATGCGCGTGCCGGAACTCCGGACCAGGCCAATGCCACGGCGATTTCCCTGCTGCGAGCGATCTTCCAGCAAACGCTCGGCTCGGTCACTGATCTGGATGGCATCCTGACCAATACCAGCGCTTTAGTTGCCGGGATCACGGTTGCCGGCGGCAATGTCGGCGGATACACCACTGTAATTAAGAGCGCGTCTGTCGTTACTGCTGCTGCTTACTCGGCCGGCAATGCCGTCGGCGCAAAGCGCACGCTTTCGAATGCCGTGCGCACTCCGGGAACAGGCATTCTTGAAAGTATCGTGCTGCTGGATCGCGCCAATCAAAAGGCAGCGATGACGCTGTTTATTTTCGATGCCGACCCAACGGCCGCCACAATTACGGATAAAACGGCTTTCGTTTTTTCAACCGATGACCTGAAGGTTATCGCCCAAGTAAACATCGGAGCGGGCGACTACGTAACCACGAACGGCAAGGCTATTGCCGTCGTGAGCGGGCTAAATATCGCACTGAAAGCAGCCAGCGGTACCACGCTTTACGCTGCTTTGGTTACGACTGGCACGCCCACCTTTGCGGCAACAACGGACGTCCAGCTTTCCTTCGGCATCCTTCAAGACTGATGCCCAATCCGACTATCAATCGGCGAATAGTCACCGCCAAGGGTGGTATTTCTCATTACACCACCGACTGGCTAAATCGAATTGCGGCTGCCGGCGGCGCCAAGCCCTCCCAGGCAACGATCCGAGTCATGGATCAGATGGGAAAGAACTTCATCAAAGCCGGCTTGGATACTGGAATGGTTTACCTGTGCGTTTACGTGCAGGATAATTTGATCGCGGCAATAACCCCCTATTTCAAAACCGCGGGAAATAATTCCTGTGTAAACAATGGATTTGTAGCCGGGGATTTGACGATCGATGGGTTGAAGGGTAACGGAGTAAAATATCTGGATTCGGGATGCATTCCGCTTACCGCTTTCCCCTCTGATGCCAGTGCCGGAATTGGGTGCTACGTCTCAAACATTCCGGCGGCCGAAAGCAAAGTTGAGGGCGGAGTACAGAACACCGGAACGGTAAATTCAGGCTTTGAAATCTATGCCAATTTCAACGGCCAAGAGGAATTTGATTGCTGGACATTTGCCTCGACAGCAATTGGCGCGCTCCCGAGTAACACTACAGCCGGGTATATGTTCGGAACTCTGGCATCGGGCACAAACACCGTTTACTTTGCTAATGCTGCGAATGCGCATGCTGCTTTGGGGACGCATGCTGTCGCGGGGGGAAGGATTGTTGGTTTTCCAGTATTCTTTTTCGCAACCAACGTGAGCGGGGTGGCAACCATTCCGACCAATAAAAGGCTTTCCGCATCCTGGCTAACGCTGTCTTTCACGGCGGCTGAATCTCTAACTCTCTTCACCATCCTGGATAATTGCCGCCGGGGGCTAGGCGGCGGATTTGTTTAAATATGTTCAAAATTATTCCGCTTTTAATTCTTTGTGCTGGGACCTCCCTCGCTGCTACTCAGACAAACCGGTTTACCACTGCTGTTGAGGGGGCGCCGATTAACGGCGACGTGCTTACCAATGTCCCCAGCCGCGGCGACAATGAATTTTGGGTCAAAGACTTTGGAGCGGTAACCGATGGGGTTACCGATGATACGGCCGCCATCCAGGGCGCGATCAATGCCGCTCTCACTGCCGGCGGAGGAACGGTTTATTTTAAGGCGGGGACAAACATCTTCACTACGCTGAGCATCGGCACGATCGCAGGCATGCCGAGTAGGTCGGTAACGCTCAGGCTCAAAGGGCCTCTTATTCCGGCCCAGGCGATGTCGATAACCGAAGACGGCGGGACGATCACCGGCGGCGCCATTCTGAAATCCTCGACGGTCGGCAGCGCAGGTCAGGCGTATATTACCGCAGCTCCTTCCAGTGCTTTCAATGCGGTCACGCTCGACATCGAAAATATTACCCTGACCGTCCCTCCGGATCCGGTGATGATGGGAATTAACGCCCGGTATGCGTATGCCCTTCGCACTCGAGGGGTGCGGGTTTGGACGGGTGTAGCTCCGTTCATGATTACCAGCGCGCCGACCCACAACCAGGCGATCGGAATAGCCACACCATTCAATAACAACGCGGCTTTTACTTACCTCCAGCACACTGATGTTTGCGGCTGGTGGGTGGGTTACGAGTTTTCCGAACATGCCAACGTCGATTATTGTACCGCCTGGGCCTGCATCGAAGGCGGGACTTTCCCGGGTAGCTATCACTCGATTTACATGGGTCGGCTGGGGCTTTATCATTGCCAGTACGGCCTCGGTTTTACTGGCGTCCAGTCGCGGGTGAAAATCGATCAGCTCGATATCGAACACGTTTCGAGCACTTGGCAGGCGACGGTCGCGGATATTTATGACCCATCCAACCTGGGCAGCGGAGATATCGATTGGTCGGTAATCCTCGGCTTTTCGGGTGTCTCGCACACTTTCACGGTTACTGGTGGCACCGGCCTCCGCTTGAGGGAGATAGGGGCGCCGATTGGCGGCGGCAGCGTGACCAACATTACGAATGTTACAAACGTAGTGACGGGCTCGAGCGCTCTATTTTCCGGCAGTGGCGCGCCCTCGCTTACGCCGACCAATGCGGTCGCCCTTTACATAAACACCAATACGGCGGCGCTTTATTACTGGTACGGTGCGGCATGGCACTAAACCCACTGTCAGGCAAACCCCAGCTTGGTATCGTCGTAACAATTGAAGTAAACTTTGTGAATGGCTATTGAATCCGTGAGCAAAGAAGCAGCCAACCTTGGCACTTGGATTGGTACCGCGGTTACAGCAATAACAGCCTACTTGTGCGTGGATAAATTTCGCCGCGGGGGACCAATCAAAGAAATGGGGGAGCGAATGGATCGGATTGAAGGCAATGTTAATGAGAAATTTCAGCAACTGACCAATCAGCGGATCCTCGACGTCTCCAATCTCAAATCGGAGCTCTCGTCTCATAGTGTTGAATTGGCCAAGGTTACCACTGCGCTCGAGGCTCAGACCAAAGCCTTTGATAATTTGGTAAAGCGGTTTGATGCGAGGGACAAATGAAAGTTTTGCTGATTGAAGATGAAGAGTCGTACCGGGCCATCCTGGGCAAGATGCTCAAGCCACACGTGGAAATGGTCTACGCCTGCACGCTGAATGAAGCATTCGAATGCCTTTGCAAAGAGCGCTTCGATTGCGTGCTGACCGACCCGAACCTGCCCGACAGCCTGCCGACGGAAACTGTTAAATCGATCATGGACCGTAATCCCGAGGCAAATGTGATCGTCATCAGTGGCAGTACCGACCCGGCAACGATATCGGCCGCGGTGAAAGCGGGGGCTCATGCTTACCTGGTGAAGGGCAAGGATGACCTCCGGACGGAAGACCTGCTGAGAGTCATCAGGGATGCCCAGATTAACCGCGGCATACTGAATGGATGATCTGTTTCGGATTTCCAAGCTGATTGAATTGCTTCTTTACGGGCTCGCCTGCATCTACCTGGGTCACCAATGGGCAAAACCCCCAGAACAGCGGCATTACAACAGGTTGCGCAAACCCTTTAAGAAGCGCACGGACGCCGACGTTATGGACGTTACAAAACCCCCTATCGCCAAAAGCCTCGACGTGTGCAACCGTCCTGATGATGACACCGATCTTTCCAATCTTGGCTGATGCTGTCCTTGTGTCTGGGTCGGGCCTGATCGGCGCCTTGGTTACCCTGATAATTGTGGCCTTGGTGCTGTATCTCTTCTGGTGGTTAATCGACTATTTGAAGCTTCCTGAGCCGTTCAATAAGGTCGCTCGAGCGCTCATCGCAATCTTGGCAGTGGTTTTCCTTGCTAATTTTCTCTTGGGATTGACCGGCCATGGGTTTATACACTTCTAATTATGAAAATCCAAAAGTGGTTTGTGAACCTTCTCTTTGTAGTGGGTTGCTGCATCGCTCTTACTACAGCCCCGACGGGTTGTAAGAAAACGACACTGGCGCCGGGCGGTGCCTATAGCGAAGTAGGAGTTGGTGCTTATCAGGCGGATCTTGTCATCGATGCCGGCCGTAAAACCATCGACGCATTTTTGAGTTTTGAGGAAAAGAACCGGGCGGCCCTTTCCGCCATGCCGCAAATTACCAAGGCAGCCGACCAGTTGAGGGATACGGCGCCCAGGGCCCTGCAGGCGGCAGTCAGGGCAAACGATGCTTACAAGGCTGCACCGGACCCGACAAAGCGGAGCGCGTTGGATGATGCGCTAAGAGTGCTGAGACAATTAGCTGTCGAGGCCGGGGGTTTTCTCCTTCAACCGGTGGGCCGATAAACCGATTTAAACCCAGATTTAACTTATGAGTGAACCAACAAAGCAAGACGTGCAAAAAAAGGCGCAGCAAAGCCAGCAAATCTTGGCGGCGATTAACGGCGCCCTGGCAATTTTGGACAACCTTGTTCCCGTGGGTGAGCAATTGCTCAAAGGGGGCGAGCAGTCGGTAGAAGATCAGCAGGGCTTGGCCGACCGGATCCAAAGTATTCGCGATGGCTCGGCATTTAGCGGATCGCAGTGGCGCAAAAGCACGGAAGCCCCTCCAAGTTAATTTTCCTTAGTGCGCTCCCGGCCCTTCCTCGAAGGCCACCCGAAAAAATTCCCGGGTGGCCTTTTTTTATTGGATGCGGATCCGGAAGAATCCCAAGTCCTGAAAGTTGGTTATCGTCGGGCCGCCCTGGATGATGACCGTACGGAAGTTTGCCGGTGGTGGAGGTATCTGGAGGATGAGCGGGGCAGACAAATCCGACGATAGACCATTAACGGCCGCGGCTGCGCGGAAGTGCCAAAAGTTTGTGAGCCCGGAAAGGGTTACCTGGGTATTCGTTCCGACATTGGCGGTAACCAAGGCGCCGGCCGCGTTGGTAAAACTGTTTGTCGCGGCATAGAGCGTATAGGTGGCACTGGGGAAATTGGTCAGCGGATCCCAAGCCAGGGTTATATCAGCTTTCGCCGGCAGGGCCAGTAACGGAAGGAGCAGCAGTAGTTTTTTCATAAAGTATTTTCGAGACTTCTTGGTTCACTTTCCAATGCCCGTTACAAATTGAACAGTCTTTCTTTCCGAAAGCCGTCGGAACTGCCACAGCAATTGCATGGGCATCGGCTCACTTTTTAATTCTGAAATCGCTGGCTTTGAAATCCTGGGCGTATTGCCAGATGAGCCAGCAATGGTCGCAAGTCACTTTTTTTCGCTGCACTTTGGCCGGCAATTGCCCGGCAAATTCGTCGTTGCCATCGCAGCCGCAAACCGTCTTGTAATCGCCGTAGCTGCCTGCCATGTGCGTTATTGGCTCCCCATCATGGAGAATGGTGATGGTCTTACTCATATTATCCGATGGGCCTTAGCCTTCTCGCGCAGGTCCTCGAGCTCAATTCGCATTTCGTCGATTTGGGAATTGAGGTAGCTATTCGTGCTCTCGACCTTTCTCATTTCGCCATCCAAAAAGCACATTGGGCAGGGCTCAGAGACGTAGCAGATTGCCCGGTGCCCGTTGTCGCAAAAGAGCATCTGGTTTTGCGGCATGGGCTCAGGTGATCGTAGGGGTAAGCTCTCGCTCATAATCACTCCTTCGGCAAAATTCCCTCTTTGAGCAAGTGGCGCATTCCTTCGACAGCCAATCGCTCGAGGCAGGCTGATCGGTTGGTGCCAAACAAGCCGGTTTCGATTACCTGATCGACCTTGTCAGCCAATACGCTGTTAGTCGTAACCTGTATTCGCACACTGTTTAGAGTATCTTCTGGCTCTGGTTTGTTCTTTTGGTTGCGCATAATCACTGAATTTAGGGTGTCTTAACTAATTAAAATCTCCGTTCTTTCTTCCTCCACCGTGTTCACTTTAAAGCTTTTTACTTCGCCTTGGAGTTGGTGCCATGCGTCGCCAGGAATGATTCCAAGCTTTGTAAGCCAGTCTTGAACGTATTTGATTCGGTAGTTATCCCAATCACAAGGACGCAAGGCGTAGATGTGGAAACGGATTGTAATAACTCGGTCAGCGTGGCGTGTACCGCCTTTGCCGCTCTTACTTTTTCGCGGTGCCCTCTTGCCCAATGCCGGGCTTTTATTTGGTTTTGGCTCGGCGGGACATACCCTTTCAGGATGAGTGCTTTCATGAGATGATAAACCGGGATTGCAGACGGGCGGAGCGACAGGCTCTGCCTTTACTGATACCTGCGCCAGACCTTTCGTAACAGTCCCGACCTGGGCAGTTTCATCTGCAACCCGGTAAATTGATTCGAGTACTTCACTCCATGACGAATACCAGTCGGTGGTGTGGGTGCCGTTCTTCGCCCGCGCGCGGCCTCTCCCGCGGTCATCGCGCTCCATCTGAGCTTCCCAGCCGCGGTCTAAAATCTGTTTGTGCGCTCGAGCTTCGCGGTCCTCGGAGGCAATGCGCTTTTTGGCCGCGGTGCTGGCACCAGGGAAAAACCTATTCAACTCTTCGGGTGTGATGGGGCGCGACATTACAATTCCAAATCAGAGCGGCAGCCGTAGCAGTACCCGTGCTCTCCTTTTCTGAGTAGCACTTGGCAGGCGTGACAGCGAAACCCCTCTTCACCACTTGGAAAGCTTTGGAACGTCCGCGGACGTCCGCCGGCATTGAAGGTGGCCAGGATTGCCAGCGTCTGCTCAGTCTCGGCCGCCTGCTCGGCATAAAGTTCGGCCAACCTGACCTCGAGACGGTCGGCAGGTTTGCCCGCCAGTTTCGCCATGTGCAGATCATGCTGCACCTGGTCAATTGCCATCGTAAGGGCTTGGCTCATTGCTCACACCTTTCCCGCTTTGCTTTTTCTTCAATCATGGCGTCGGCTATTTCGTAGGCCAAACTTTCAACGTCTTTGGCAGTTGGCCCTGAATACCGGGCATTCGCCGTTAGTCCGCTTAGAGCCTGCCCGGCAAACCAGTCGCGCAAGGTCATGCCTCCACACCAAGCAGAATCGTGCGGCACTGGAAAAGCCGGGCCGCCATCTTTTGGATTATTCATTCGCTGGGGTAAGGGGTTTCATTGTGCCGCTCGGCCGGATTGGCGCCATCGTGCCAGGCGCGCATCTCGTTTGCCGTCGGCAACTCCTCTTTGAGAGCCCGCGCCTTGGCCGCCGCCTTCTCTTCGGTGCAGACCGGGCAAAGCGGGTGGGTGCCCGCTTCATGCCTTTTGCCGTGCTCCCCGCGGAGGATGATGGCCGCCCGCTCGAGCGCTCGCCTTTGCTTCGCCAGCTCCTGGTAAAGCTCATTCGTGAAGCTCATTGATCGTACCTCGGGTGAAAGCCCAGGCCGATCAGCTCCTGAATGGCGGGATAGTCTTGGCCAATCTGCTCTTTGAATTGAAAGATGAACTTTCGCAGGGCCTCGGCCGATTTCATCTTTCCGGCCGACGGATGCCGTAAGGAAAGCTGAATGGCCCCGGTGATCAGCATCATGGTCGACAGGTCGACCTCGAGACGAATCAACCGATCGCCCCAGCGCTCGGCCTCGGCTTGGACTTTCGGCAGTAAGATTGCTTTGCGTTTTGCTTGTCCCATAGGTCAGTGTCTCTTTTCTGTAATGTTTATCAGCGTATTGATGTGCTCCGTCGCCATCTTTGCCGCGTCGGTTTTTAGGGCTGCTTTGAACTCCAGGACGATTTGATCAATGTTCTCTTTTACGGCTGCGCTAAAGGTTTCGATCATCATCTGCTTCATGAGCCTTTTGCTGCGCTCTTCGCCTCCGTAAAAGTCTTCCCTCCCGTCTTTATTGACTTTCAAATTCCAGAATTCTTGAGCCCTCTTGGCCAGCTCGGCCCGAATGGTAGTTGGGGCGCCTTCCCTTTGTCCCCAAATGTTTACCGGGACAATTTCCTGGCTCACTATTTTTGTCATCTCGGCATCCAAAAAGGCATCGATGCGCCCCTTAATGCCGGATGCGATTAACTCTTCGATGCGTTTGGTGATCGTGCTGTAGGCTCTTCTTTCAAGGTCCTCGCCATCGCCGTAATCATCAGCCAGCTTCTTTGCGGCGAGCTCCAAGACTTCTTCGCGGGTTATTCCAAAGGGATTTTCCATAAGTTTAGGTGTTTAGGTTTGGTTGGTTGTCGATCAAAACGGCGCATCCTCATCCTCGGCCAAACTGCCCGCTAAGGTGTTAGAGATTGGTGCCATATCTTGCGTCGGTACGCTTTCCCCCATCGGCAAATCATCCTGCTCCTTATCCTCGCCATGCTTCTCGTACCAGTCGGCAAAGGCATCCAAGGCGACACGGAAAGCCTTATCCGCTTCGGATGCGGGAATATGTTTGCCCTGATTGTTGGTCCAACCTTCGGGCACGTAATGACTGACAAAGCCCATCAGCCGCTTCATATCGTCATGGCTCTGATGCCGGCCCTTCCAAAGGCTACCGATCGTATCCGGCTTTTTCATGTATTCCGGTTTCTTCATCCCCTTGCGAGGGATGGGCACAATGACGTCAAAAAACCATTCCGGATCCTTTTTCATCGCCCCATCCAATGAAGCTGGGCGGGGTTGCTCTGCCGGCGGGCCCTGGGGCTTTGGCTCGGCGCCTGCCTTCGGCCCGGCCGCCCGCATCTGGAGTTGCCAGTCGATAAACTTGGGGTTGACTGCTGCATCCCAGTGATTAACCAGCGCTTTCAGGTCGGCTAAATCGCAGTCGAGCAGGGTCTGCCCGGGGCTGATGAAGAACTCTTGCTTGCTGTTGCGCGTCATCTCCAGGAACTCTAAAAACCGGTTTTCGAGCTCAACACTGCCGAGTTTGCCCCTTAACTGGTTCACAAACAGGGTTTTATTCTCCGCTTCGGTCGCCGGCGGTGGCATTTGTTGCGTCCTGGCCGCCGTCGCTGGCCTGCCCTGAGAGGCATTTTGAGCCTTCCCGGCGGTAGATTGGCGGTTAGGGCTCGCATTCGTGGCGCCTGCCTTGCCCTGCGAACGGGGCGGGGGCGTATGGTCCTCGCCTCTATCGGCTAAATCCTCCAAATCCTGGGACCAAAGCTCAGAAGTATTCGTGGCGTTGATGCTCGCATGGACCAAACCCCGCTTGAAAGCCATCTTCCGGGCGGTATTCCAGCAGTCCGCCGGGTTTTCGTTTTCAATCTTTTCCTCGCTTTGGCTCTCAATTTCCCGGGCGCCATCAGGCCAGGTCTTACCGCACCCGCCTTTTTTGGCCCAGCAAAGCCAGCCGCCGCCGTATTGCTCCTTACCCTTGATGATCGTCGGCTTGCCGCACTCAGGGCATTTTCGGGCACCTCCCCGCCAGCGATACTTCGCCTCGAGGGTGCTGCAGGTGCCAACCCCCTCCCAGGTTTTGCCATTGGGCGCCCTTACTCCAATCCGGAAAGAGTATTCGCGGTGGTAATTGGGGAAGTCGACAACCCGCTCTTCGATCACATGATCGGTAAGTTGGAAGGTCATGAGCAGCTTCTGGGCGCCTGGTTGGAAGAGCCCCGGTTTATCTCCGCAGCCGGGCACCTTGCCGTAGTCGACGTCCTCGGTCATGACGTCTTGCATGACCTGCTTAACAAAGCGCAGGTTTTCCTTCAGGTCCTCGAGGGAGAGCGCGCGGCCGACAGCTCCGCCGGTTTCCCGAACCATCAGGGCTTGCGTGTGCTGGGTCACTTGTCCTTGTGCGGGCTCTTCACCCGGGACGGGCACAACCTCGGCCATGATCTTATTTACGGTTTCAGCAGTATTCATAATTTGATTTGAGAGGGGTGGTATTGAAGAATCAGACCGCGGAGGGTGAACCAGTCACCCACAAAATGGTGGGCTCGAGCAGGGTAGCCGCATCCGGAGCAATAGCCCTCGCCATGAGCCAGACCCCAGCGAAAGCCAGCCCCCAATAGAAAAGCGTGGGCGATATCCTTGGCGCCCTGGGGCATACCGCAGTTTATGCACAAATTGCCTTCTTTCATCTCCGTGAAGACAGAAAAGTAAGCGTCGAGCAGGGCGATCAGCGCTTTGCCTTTGGCGATGTCTTCGGCACTGCCGGCGGGAATGGTCGGGTTGACGATCGCCGAAGTCAGCACGGGCAGGTTTTGCGCTTGGAGCTTGGCCAATCTCTGAGCGTTAAGCCTCATCCCCTTAGTGGTATTCATGATATCGGTCAGATTTTTTCTTTGTTGTGGTTTCTCCAAGGATAAATTCAACGTCGATTACCTCGCCACTTTGCAAGGTGTCATAATTCTTGGTAATGAAATCGTGGGCAACCTGCATCGTCCTTGATCCATCGGTCCAATCATAGCAGTCGTACTGACATTTCCCGCCGAGCAGTCGGCCCAGCATGATGCAAGGTGAGTCGCCGGTTAGGCCGTACCCGCTTGTGGCCAGCAAGTACAGCTCGCTTTCTATCCGCGGCCCTGCCAGGTGCGCATCTGCCCCCAGCTCATCGAATTTCGTCGGCTGAGCGCGGAAGGCAAAGGCAGGTATGCAGGTATGCCGATCGCGAATTTCGAAAAGTTTCAACCTCACAGTGGCACCTCATCATCTTTCGGGGCTTTCATGAGCTCCGCCGCTGTTGTCCCGTCCTCGAGCTTCCGATCGCTCTCTTCAATATGAGCCTGAGAAGTGGCCTCGATTTCCCTGGCTTTGTTGGTTGCTGCCTCGAATGACGTTTGCAGGCAATGCGAAATCTGATGAGCCAGGCCAGAGCTCGCCTGTACGAGCACCGGACCCAGGAAAGCCAATAAATTTTGGCTTACCGTCTCGTCCAAGTTGATTGTAAGTGAACCGCCGTCCGACTCGTAAACGACTTTACCCGAGTATTGACCCGGGTTTGCCGCATAGCTGGGATTTTGGTCGATTGTCAGAGACTTAAGAACGGTATTTTTTGCTGTGTTTTCCATGGTTTTTTAGGGGTTTAACTGTTTAACGATCATTGCGGTGGGCACCTGCGTACCCATCTTTCCAAAAGCACCCGCCGGAATATCGATCCAACGGTCGGCGATGCTGCCTAACTCACGGCGCCGGCGCCCCTCATTGAGGCAGATGGCAACCAGGCGCCCGCCCGGCTTTAAAAATGTTAGAGCGTGTTTTATGTGCCGAATATCCGACCGCATGTGGAAAGGCGGATTCATGATAACGCCATCGAATAAGCCCAGGTCGGCCGCGGTCAGGGTCAAAAAATCTCTCTGCTTTATCGTCACGCCCGGCCGACCCGCCCGGAATAGTTCGGCTGCGCAACTGGTCGCCATCTCGACGGCGACAACCTCGGCCGGCTGGAACGGCAAAACCGCATCGATAAGGACCCCCAGCCCGGCGGAGGGCTCGAGCAGGCGCGCCCCAGGGCCCGGGCAAAGCAGGGCGGCCAATTGCTTCGCCTGCTCGGCGGGAGTTTGGAAGAGTTGATAGGCCACAACCGCCCGGGGTGCCGTCCCGTTTTCATGCCGGCCAGCCAGCCGATCAAACCGCGGGCGGATTTCTTCCATGGCAAAGCCCGCCGCATCGTTAGCCATGCGGAGGGCGTGCAGGCGGTTAAACTGCTTGGCGTTCACGCCAGCACCGATTGAGAGCGGAGGGCCGCGATCCCTGCCTCGGTCCAAGTCGCGTGGGAGCACTCATCATTAACCCAACCGATATAAGCGGCATCCTTAATGATCTCCGCATGCTGCCGGCTGTGGCTTTGGTCTTTCATCGCCTGATCAAGCTCTGCCATTCGAGGCAACAGCTTTTCAACCGAGGGGGCAGCCGCGGCCGCGGCCTCTATCGCCTCCCAGGGAATGGACTTCCGCGGCTTATCCGTAATGATGATCACCCGATCGGCGCCGTACATGTTCTCGCTTCGTGGCGGGGTTGTCCGGATCTTGAACACGTCCGCCCGGGTAATCGGTCGGCCATACCGCCGGCGATGTTCGCACCCGGTTTCGCAGACGATCACTGTCTTACAGTGGCAAAAGGTGCCCGAACTCTTCGCCGTGTATTCCGCCTGGGTCATCCGCACAACCTGCGAATGCTTTGCCGGATCCGCCTCCGCGGCATTCCAAATCTGTTGCAGCCGCTCGGCATCCTCGTCCGTCGGGTTAATCAACGGGCAGGGCTCGCCCTTTACCTTCTTCGCCCCAGCCTTGATCTTGGCCCGCACCTCTTCCAGCTCCTTCAAGCTGGCTTCATCCGGCGGGGAGTAAATGGACGGCTCGAGACGTTCAAGATCAAACTTGTGGGCCGCCCATTCTGTCCCGGGCAGGTTTGCCGCCTTGTATGTCCAGCCCTGCACCCGATCGCCAAGGATATCGCAGGACGTCGGCCGACCGGTTACCGGGCTTTTGCTGACTTTAATGATCAGCCGCTTGCCCAGCCGCCCGCCGGGAAGGACCTCGAACTGCTCGAGACGTCCGCCCTGGGCCTCTAACATCTGATTTTCGTACCGTAGCCGTAGGGTGTGATGCTGGGTCCATGCGTTTTCTGTTGCGGGCTCGCGATGGTCGGAAAAGAACAGCGCGCAGGCCTCCGCCCCGGTGATCGGCGCATAGTCGGCACTCATCAGGGAGTAAATACCGGTTTTCCTGGTGCTATAGAGCTCCGCTAATGCCTCGGCCCTTTCGTGTCCGCTGGCTTTTACTGCTGCAATGACGTCCAAGGGCCTCGGGTGGGCGTACTCGCTCCATTGGTGAGTGTTGCCGACATACTGCCGGACAAGCTTGGTTTGGCTCTCTGGGTCGGCGATGTCTCGCAACTTGCACCAATTGCGCCAGTTTCGCGCTCGCTCTTCAATCTCAGCCCGTTCTTTCCTTAGTTCGGCCTCGATTGTCTTGATCCGCCCCATCCGGACGCCAGGCGAGCTTACGTAAAGAGCGTGACTGATGACACCCGCCGTCCGCCGTTGCCAGTATTCCGCTTTGCTCCATGCGTCGACGGCATGATCGGCGATCCGATTGTGCCGCGCGACTGCCCGAACTGCTCGAGCTTCCGACTGGTAACCATGGGCAGCCGGCCCGGCATCATAACGATCGGCCTCGCCCGTTGCTTCTTCCGTGCGCTTGTCCCGATACTCGCTAAAGCGCTCGGCACGGTCGGCCGCGCGTTCTTCCGGCCCCATATCTTCATCATAGATAATGTCCGAATAACTCAAGGCAGTTGCCCGCCTTTGGGGTGTCCAGACGGCCGCGAAGTCTCCGCCGCCGGCCTCGCGTTGCTTGTGCAGGGTTGTCCAGCCTTCCGCCCTGAGCTTTAGGAATTCCTCCCGCGGCACTCGGCCAACGTAAAGGCGGAGCTTGTTATCCTCCGGTGAATAGGTCGCGTATGTTTCCATGGTGTTTTTTGTTTTTCGCCCCGATCAATAGGGCTTTTGTTTACTGAGAATTGCTGCCGGCTGTGGCTCCCGTATCGCCCGCGGTTTATTCCAGTGCCTTGAATGGCATTTTGGGCATTGTTTGACGTTCTCTACCCTCGGCACCCAAGTATTTCCGCACCTAACGCAAAATAACTTAGGAAAACCGCTCATATCTGCCGGTTTATGATGGGACGCCCGATCAGCGCAGTTTTCATCGTGCGATCCCCAGGCGAGGTTGCTCGCTGCATTATGCCGGTTATTCCCGTCCAAATGCCGCACGACCTGATTATAAGGCGCCGCGGGCTCTTCCAAAAAATGCTTTGCCACCAATCGATGCACCGTTATTCGCTTAGTCTCTCCCGTCTCCCGATTGCTCAATGTCACGACGATATAACCTTCGCCCGCGGTTGTCCCCCGGCTTTTCCAGCAATCCCCTTTTCGCCTTTCCACCTTCCCAAGGTTAGACACTCGGAAATCAGGAAACCCCTCGACGGGCTTGAATATCTCTTGATCGCTCATTTAGTTCGCTACAGTTTGCTCTTATGATAGTAAAAGTCAATAGCTTTTCAGCACTGCGCCCCACTGTTCCGCCATAGCTGCCGCGATCCCCGGGTAGGTACGGGCTCGCGCGGCACTGCGCCCGGCGGAGGGTCCTAGCTTATTCTGCCCGCTGTCGGTCTGATTGGCCCAGCGGGGCTTTAGGCTGCCGGCATCGGCGCCACATTCGCACCCCTTGCCGAAGGCCGCGGCATAGGGATGCACCTTCCCACACCTGCAGACCAACCGCGGTTCGACAAACTTGGTTTTGCGCAGCTCCGGCAGGCCGGCCAACCATAAACCCGTCTTTTTGCTCGCATCCTCCCCGAACTGATACGGCTGGATATACTGGGTTGCAGGTCGAAACCGGGTTGAAATACACCCGGACGGGTTTTCTAAAGCCTTTAACGGTATCGGCACACCCCAGAGCGCGCGGAAGAATTCAACGGCCTTATCAGTTTCGGCCGCCCGTCCCGGCCGGCGCTTATTCCAATGCAGGCCACTACCGCAGACAAATCGGCACTCTGGGTGACCCAGCAGCAAATCGAATTCCCCAGCGTGCGCGCGCAGGAACTCCAAGGCGTCGCCTTGGTGGTGTGGCCCCGGGGTTTCCGTCGGCTTCAAGTCGACTGACAAGGCATCGATGCCGCGGAGTCTGAAAGCATCGCGGACAACCCCGGAGCACTCGCAAACGATGACAACCCGAGGATTCATGTTTCAAACTCCGTATCTGGGGTCTTTTTCAATTTCTGAGTATTCAAGGAAGGGTAGTGGGCTACTTTGAATTTTCTCATGCATAATAACGAACTGATGGTTATTGTTTGGGCACATGAAATGCCCGCATTGTGGTAACGAAATTAACATCGGCTCCATCCTTGGAAGCCAAACGTCCAAACGCAAAGCAGCCGCAGCCAGGCGAAACGCCAAGCTCGGAGGCTGGCCAAAAGGCAAGAAGCGCGGCAAGCGCAAACAGGACGCGAACGTCACGGCCTTTAGCGTCGTGCAAGAAGCTGAAAAACTTACGCAGCAAGCCGGACCTCCTCCTGCTCCAAAAGCCCGATAATATCGGACAGGCTCCAAACGCGGTCAGTGATTCCAGCAGCCATCGCCGGGGTGACTCGCAAGGAGGAATGGATTCTTGCGAAATTGTAGTGAACAAAATGAATCGCGCACGCGAGCCGGTGGCTATCAATGGACTTACTGAAAGCATTGGTGAGCCGCGTAAATCGGCGGCATTCCATTCGAACAGTAAGGTTCTGGCGTTCGACATGGCTGGTGGAAATCACCTCCGGGAACGGACTTCCCGAAATGCGCTCCTTCCGTGCGCCGATGAACTGCCCCGGAGAATAGCGCCCAACGCTCGCAGGATTGTCGTAAAGCTTGATAAGCTGCGCATAGTCAATCCCGTCCGGGAAAGCTGCCTTAACCGCAACCAGATAGGCACGCAGTCCGTCCGTAGTAAGCTGGACGCGATTAACGAGGCGACGAGACAGTTGCAGCATGAATCTGTAGGCGCTCTCGGCAGAGCGGTCGCCAATCCACCATTGCGGAATGAGCTTCGTCACCGGGTCAATTGCAACCCACGTCCAAGCGTCGCCCCATCCATCGCGCTTCTGTTCTTCCGTGGCATTCTTTTCCTTGGCTCCGACAAAGGCCCAAATTTCATCGCACTGGAGAGATTGGCAGGTCAGGTTTTGCATGGCCTGATCTGCGAATCGCTCGCAAGCTTCTCCCAATTCAACAACCAGCCGCGACACGGTGCGCTTGGCAATGCCGGTAATGCGGACAGTGGCCCGGATGCTGTTGCCCTCCACAAGGCAAGCCAGCACCCGGGAACGGTCTTCGTTGGAAAGGCGGTTCATATTTCGGTATCGCCGGTGCGCCGGAATTTGATAAAGCAGTCATTCTCGGCCCTAGAAATTATCACCCTAACCGCTTCTAATTCGGCAATACGCTCTTCTGAGAATGCCCCCAGTCCGAATTGGTTATTAACGCGAAGTGTTGTTGTGATGCATTCGCGGGCCTTTTTCAAGGCCCGCGCTCGCGCCGCCAACTTTAGCTTTTTTTCGGCAACTTCCATAATTTATTCCCCCATTCCAATGCTTTGGCGCACGATTTTGATTTGTGCGCGGACGGCTTCAACTACCGGGAACTTTTCGACATTTGCCCCGGGCATCAATTTCACGGCGATCACTTCCTTGGGTAGTGGGCCCCGCAACCGTCCGATCGATCCGGCTGGCCACCTGGGCCGCGCCGGCCGCCAGCTCAGGCTCACAGCAAAAATCCATCTGCGCCCACCACGTCGGCTGTAATATCTTCGCCAATGCCGCGTATTGGACGGCACTCCAGCGATAGCCCCCATATTTTTGCATGGCCACAAACCCCCCGGAGTCGAGCGCAAGATCATAGCCCTTGCCGGCATACTGGGCGATCCGTCCAAACCGCTGCCGCCGGTTATCCCATAGGCTATTGGCCGAAATCAGCAGGGGCGCCCCCAGCGTACGGGCTCGCTCGAGCACCGGCTTTCGCCCGCCCTCAATTCCCACCCGGATGATCACCGCGGCCTCCGTTCAGCAATGGCGATCCGGGCATCTGACATCGCCTCCGCCTTTTTGGCGCAATAGCCGCCCAGCTTCAGCCAAGGGACGGCCCATTCCCAGATCAGCCGCCGCCGCGGGCTATTCTCGTCCAATACCCGCCGTAAAATGATTTTCATCATCGCGGCCTTTCGATTTCCACAACTGCGTTAGGATGAAAGCACACGGCCCCCCTATCGTGTGTAACCTCAATGACGTTTCCCCCGATAGGATGATTGCACGCCCTAACGCTAAGAACGGGGTGAAAGTGTCCCTGTCGTTTAATTCGGTCACCTTTGCCGACTTTGTTTGCTCGGATTTTCACTCTTTGGCCCTCCGCGCCATATCTGTTTGCATGCTGAGCAGTTGCTCCCGGGTAAACCCGGCGACCATTCCCCCTCGCGCCTGCTCCGCCATCCGGCCCAGCCGCCGGGCATTCGTCCGAAACTGCGCCCGCACCTGTGCCACCGAGCACCCGAAGATCCGGGCAATCTGCTCGAGGCTGGCCCGCTCCAATAATACGGCATCGCTCATCCTCATACCTCGCTCCATCCTTTCGGCGCCCCATTGGTAAACGGCTTTATATTGGCCGCCTTTTCGACAAGCTCGGCCTCTCCGATATCCACCGTTTCAATCGGGGCAAATGGCAAGGTGCAGATCGCCTGCATCTCTACCCGCCAGTGCCGCCCCTCGCCCACCGGATCAAATACGTCGAGCACGATAAACCGAAAACCCTGCTCACCCTCCGCCGGTTTCGAATACTTCACGATGTCACCGACCGCGATCGCCTGCTCGCTCATCGCCCAGCCCTCCCCATCGGGATCAACTCTATCGCCAGTATTTCCCCCGCCTCCAATCTCTGCGCCGCCCGCGCAGCATCTGCCACACTCGGAAACGCATAGCTGATCCAATTGGATTGATCCACAACCGCCGATCCTTCTCTGCAAAACCTTCTCATCGTCTCTGCCTTTCTTTTCTCCCGGCTTTAGTACCGGGATCGCGATTGTGCTATTGATGATAGTAAAGGTCAATAGTAAAACACTCACCCATTCTCTTTTTCTTGACCTCCGCCGCCTCCATCGCCGACCGTGCCACAATGGATCCCGCAACCATTCAGCCTCGAGCCATCCACCCAAACACCCGCGCCAATCTCTTCGACTCCACCAGAGCCAAAGCAGCCGCTGCCAAATCCGCTGAGTCCCGCCGGCAAACCGCGGCACTCCGCAAGCAAGTCCTCGCCCCCGCTGAAACCGTGATCGTCGATGACGCTGTTCTGACCGCTCGGCGCCTCCAAATCCTATCTTCCCAGATTGCGCAGACACACAACATCTTGACCAGAGACAAGATAGAACACAAAGACCGAGCTCAGTTGCTCAATGCTTTGGATCGACTTATCGAGAGAGAAAGGATCTTGCGAGGCATCCCGGCGCCTGCTCATACAAAGGCCAACATTCGCACGCTGCCCGTAATGGTGCAGCCGATCATCGCCCCACAGCCGGCGACCAGGCAGCCGGCGCAGGCCCTGCCCGAGGTCGGCACCGACCCAAGCTTGCCCGAGCAGGCGGAAGACCTGCCATAGGCCACCCCCCCCCCTACCCGGCCCAAGCATTCTTTTTGCCGGAGGGTGACCGCACCCCCACCCCACCCAGGCCCGAACCGACCCGGCTGAGTGATAGCCTTTCCAGCACAGTGGGATCCGAAGCTTGGAATTCACGTGACTTGAAGTCGCGGC
>JADMIO011204633.1_pt1 | contig 56757 bp, 54 predicted proteins | sample 8958161 | NCBI WGS metagenome assembly JADMIO01 (sample SAMN16585339, study PRJNA669376) | soil metagenome | isolation source: Crop rotation soil | place: USA: Cullars Rotation, Alabama | collected 2011
GCGACAACTTGTCCACGTGGAATTCTAAGCTTAGGATCCCAATGTGCTGGAAAGCTGCCCTCATCCTACAGACGCGTTCGCGCCACGATTCGTTGAGTCGTCGTCGCGGGCGAACGTCGGACGAGTCAGCTATGAGGTCTCGAGGACATCATGACACGTTGGACACGTGCACGAGTCGTTCCGAAGGTTTCGTTCTCAGAATGATAAACCAACGTGCCAACGGAGTTTCACGAGCCCGGTACTTCTCGCGCGGCGCTCGCGCCGTCGAAGTCGAGGACGAGATTGATCAGCGTTTCCGGCGATTCTTCCGGGACTAAACGACCGACATTCGGCAGACGCGCGATTCGACAGCCGGGTATTTCCTCCGCGAGGCGCTCCGGAGCCGCCCTGTCGCGGCCGCGATGTGCCAGAAAATGATCCTGCTCGCCCCAGACGATGAGCGTGGGTTGGTCGATCTGCGTGAGCTCGATCTCGTCGAGGTCTTCGCCGTCGATCGAGCGGGCGAGGATCAGGAGGTGATTGAGGCCCTCGCTACCGACATACGGGGCGAGGTAGCGTGCGACGAGCTTGTCGGGCATGAACGACGGATCGGAGACGCTCTGTGTCAGGAGATCGCGCATGAGCGGCGCCGCGCCGAGGATGCCGCGCGAGATGCGCACTGCATAACGACCGGTGTTCCGCTGAAGATCCTTCACGTCCTTCGCGGGCACATCGTCGTAGGCGATCGGGTTGATCAAGACCATGCGCTCGACGCGCTCGGGTCTGGTGGCCGCCAGGCGCAGGGCGATTGCAGCGCCGAGATCGACGCCGACGACCGTGGCCTTGGCGACACGCAGCGCCGTCAGGGCGTGATCGAGGTATTCGGCCTGCGCGGCGATGCCGAAGTCGGCATCGAAGGGCCGATCGGACTCACCGTAGCCAAAGAGGTCGACGGCGAAGGCGGTTCGGTTCGCGAGCGCGAACTCGGGAGCTACGTTGCGCCAGAGAAAGCTGCAGGTGCCGAAACCGTGGACGAGCAGAATGGCGGACCCCCCGTGGCCATAGCGTTCCACGTGCATGGACCCCGGTCCGACAGGTATGCGCAGCAGGTCGGCGTCGATGGGAGCCTCCGGAATAGAACAGGGTACAAATTGGCGCTATCAGCGCGGCCGATGCGTTCTCTCGGCGATGGTAAATCGTCCAGAGTACAGGTGTCGAGCCCGTCGCAGGGCACAACTATTCGTGAAGTGTGCCAGAAGCTAGCTTCCCTCCCTCATTGACGAGACGGTCAGGCGCCGATTGCCTCACGGTCGGAGCCCGGCAACATCGAGGCAGCACTCTGCATGGCGGACGAGTCGAATCAGCCGGAACAGACGTACGATGAAGAGCGCGCACGCAAGCTCGAAAATCTTCTGCGGTCACTCGCGTCGCGGATCATCGAGCTGGACGCGGACGGTCGACTGCTGAAGCAAGCGGGCGAGCTGATGCGTCTCATCGGGGATGCCAAGAGTGAGCTCTTTCACTACGAGGTCCGGGCAACGTACGATACGCCGGAGATCGCCGAGAGCCGGCGGATCGTGCAGGACGCTCAGGAGACCGACACCGACAAATCGAAATGGGACAGAACCGAGTGGAAGCCGGGCGAGGAAGAGGAGCCGGAGTGGTGAAGCAGACGCCCGCGAAGGGAAAGAGCCGCACGGCGCCGGTGCGGACGAAGAACTCGACCCGGATCTTCTATCTTGCGCTCGCGGTGATCGCAGTCGCGGGCATCGGCGCACTGAGCTGGATGTCGCGGCGTCCCGCGGATCGGCTAGTGAGTCCGATCGACAGCACCCTCCCCAAGGTCCAGTCGAACGGCTACGTCGTCGGCTCGGCCAGCGCGCCGATCGAAGTGGTCGAGTACGGCGATTTCGAGTGTCCGTCCTGTGCGCGGTTCGCGACGCTCACGGAGCCGGACGTGCGGAGCCGGCTGGTCGACAAGGGGATCATTCGCTTGCGCTGGATCGATTTCCCACTTTCGATGCACCGGAATACCTGGCCGGCGTCGCGCGCAGCGGCGTGCGCGGACGAGCAGGGGAAGTTCTGGGAGATGCACGACGCGCTCTTCCAGGGGCAGGATCAGTGGAACGGGGAAGCGACGAACAACCCGAACCCGATCTTCAAGCAGATGGCGGGGCAGCTCGGGCTGAATCAGCAGCAGTTCGATCAGTGCGTCGACACCAAGAAGTACCAAGCCAAGATCCAGGCGCACGAGCAGCTCGCCGAGCAGCAACACATCAACGCGACGCCGAGCTTCATCATCGGTGGGAAGATCATCGAGGGTCCGCGTCCCTACGACGAATTCAAGTCGATCGTGGACGACGCACTCGCAAAGTCGGGCTCACCGATCGCGACCCCGGGCGATAGCGGAGCTGGTCTGCGGCCAGGGACAGCCGCCACCAAGGGAACAGGGGCCAGCAAAGCCGCGGCACGTCGCTGAGATTGGCATGAGCCGACGCATGCTCATGGCGCTGATCGCGTTGATCGGCGTCTTCGTGTCGCTGTATCTCACCCTCTACAAGCTCGGTTATATCGGGACGCTCGTCTGCGGCACCGGCGGCTGCGAGACGGTGCAGCTGAGCAAGTGGGGGGATTTCCTTGGCGTACCAGTGGCCGGTTGGGGAGTCGTCTACTACGTCGCGGTGCTGGCTCTGGCCATCGCCAGCGTGCAGGACCGATTTGCGGGCTCGCGTCGCCTAACGATCGTCCTGCTCGTCGTGACGGGCTGGGGTCTGCTGTTCACGCTCTGGCTCACGTATCTCGAGCTGTTCGTGATCCATGCGATCTGCCGTTGGTGCGTTGGCTCGGCGGCCATGACGGTACTGCTGTTCGCGCTCGCGCTGTGGGAATGGAGGAGTGGCGAATGGCGAATGGCTGGTGGCGAGTGAAAACGGAAAGCCCCGGCAGAGCCGGGGCTTTTTCATTTTCTTTCTTTCCACACTTCACTCGCCGCTAGGCGCGCCTGATCGTGCGCTCGCGCCCTTCGGACGCCTCGCCGAGGCGAAGCTTGGGTCGCTCGGACTCGTCGGACTCCTGCGCGCGTCGTCGATAGGGCACCAGATCCTGACCGAGGACGACGAGCGTGCGGGTGGCGACGGTACTCGCGAGGGGTTCTGGTATGGACATCTCGCGAATGTAGGTATCGATCGCGCGGTCGAAGGAGAGGTCTTCGGCCAGCGTATCGACGAACATCAGCGCGTTGTCGACGTGGGCGCGGATGATCGATTCTTCGGCGCGAGCCTGGGCGAGGCGGAGCCGTCGCTCCGCGGCGGGCTCGAGCTTGCGCGCGAAGATCGTTTCTGGGAATAGCCGACGAAGGAAGCCGCTCATGACGCTCTGGAAGGTACCCTGTCAGATAGGGCAGTGTCCATGCCAGCAGCCGCTGCCCGCAGGGCAGCGGCTGCTGGCATGCATGCCTTGCTCGCTCGCTTGGCTCGTCCGCCAGAAGCTTATTTGGAATCGCGCGCGCTGCCCGCGTGCGCTCCGTTGCGCGGAGGCGGGCTTCGCCTCGCCCGAAACGAACAACGGCTTGCGGCAGTAGGGTGTGGACTTCCGAACTGCGCTTCTCGAACGGAAGAACGGCCTACCACTGCCCTCGTTATCATAACGCATGACCGATTCTCTTCAGGAACGCGTGTCCGCCGCGCTTGGGGGGCAGTACGACATCGAGGGCGAGATCGGGCGGGGCGGGATGTCGGTGGTCTATCGAGCGCGCGATCGGCGGCTGAATCGGCCCGTCGCGATCAAGGTTTTGCCGCCGGAGCTCGCGCACGATGCGGCGATCCGGACCCGGTTCACGCGCGAGGCGCAGATGGCGGCGCAGCTCACGCACGCACACATCGTCCCGATCTACGATGTCGGCGAGCAGGACGGACTCGCCTACTTCGTGATGGCGATCGTGAACGGTGGGAATCTGGGGACGCTGCTGACGCGCGAGCCGCGCCAGCCGATCGACGAAGCGCGGCGGCTGCTGGGGGAGATCGCGGATGCGCTGGCGTATGCGCACCTGCGGGGCGTCATTCATCGCGACATCAAGCCGGACAACATCCTTCTCGACGAGAGCAGCGGGCGGGCGATGGTGACGGACTTCGGCATCGCGCGCGCCATGGAGGGGAGTACCCGCCTCACCGCCACCGGCATCGCCGTGGGAACGCCGGCTTACATGTCGCCTGAGCAGGCGTTAGGCGATCGGGAGGTGGACGGCCGGAGCGACATCTACTCGCTCGGCGTCCTCGGCTATCAGATGCTGACGGGTCGACTGCCGTTCAGCGCGGGAAACTCGATGGCGTTGCTCCTCAAGCACGTATCGGAAGCGCCGCGTCCCATTGGTGAGCTGCGCACCGACGCGCCGAAGTCGATCCGGGAGGCGGTCGAGCGGGCGCTCATGAAATCTCCCGAAGACCGGTGGCCAACGGCGGTGTCGATGCGGGAGGCGCTGCTCTCCGATCGTGGAAACCCCGCGTGGCGGGCGGAGCAGCGCGAGCCGGTGCGGTATACGTCCCCGCGACCGGACGGATCGCGCCCGGAGCTTCGGGCGGTGTCACCGCGGCGGGGGACGGTCAGCGCCGATCCGAAGCCCGGTGCGGCGGCCACGAGCAAGCTGCCTAACGAGATCGTCATGGAGCCGGAGCACCTCGCGTCGCTGACGCCACCGCAGCGTGAGGACCTTCGGCTCTGGCACGGCCGGGTCAATCTGCTCGATCGCATCAAGGCGATGCGCGGGTACACCGTGCTCACACTCGGTGCCGCGGTGCTGTCGATTGTCGGCGTCGTGCTGGGCGCCGAGGAGGGCGTGCCGCCGCTCATCGTCGCGCCGATCGTTCCGCTCTACATGGGATTGAAGCTCTGGCGTCGCGGGCGATCGCTGCGCGAGAGCGGGCTCCGACTCCGACGCGTGCTCCTCATGCCTCGCGCGCGGCGGGTGATTCCCACGGTCTCGCCAACGCCGACGGACCGTGCGCTAACAAAGCTCGCGTCGCGCGAGGTGCTCGACGGCGCACACGGTTCGGCAATTCGCCGCGCCGTGGAGGATCGGGCGGCCATTCTCGAGCTCTGGAAGAAGCTCTCGAAGGAGGAGCGCGCGCAGCTGCCGGAGCTCGAGGCGACGGTCAACGCGCTGGTCGAGCGCATGGCGGGGCTCGCGCAGATGGCTCAGCGCGTCGAGCAGAGCGTGGATCCGCGGATCGTCGAGGAGATCGACGCGCGCATCGCGACGACGACGTCGGAGGTCGCGACGCCCGAAGTCGAGCGGCGATTGTCGCTCCTCCGTCGCCAGCGGGCGACGTTCAACGAGATCGTGCAGCGCCGGACGACGCTGGCGCAGCAGATCGACAACGTGGGCCTCGCTCTGAGCAGCCTGCGACTCGATCTGATCAACCTGCGCTCGTCTGGGCTGCAGTCCGCGCTTACCGACGTCTCGACGGCGACGCAGGAGGCGCGTGCGCTGTCGCGCGAGATCAGTGCTGCTTTGGAAGCGGCCGAGGAGATGAAAAAGCTCTAGCTACGAAGCGTTGATTCCGATATCTGTCATACTGAGCGAAGCGAAGGATCTACTCGAATTGCTGTAGATCCTTCGCCTCGCTCAGGATGACAACTATTCTCGCTCCTCGTACTGCTCCTTGAGCGAGGCAACGACGTTGGGATCGGCGAGCGTCGTCGTGTCGCCGAGGGCGCGGCCTTCGGCGATGTCGCGGAGGAGACGTCGCATGATCTTGCCCGAGCGCGTCTTCGGGAGGTCGGCGCTGAAGAGGATGTCGTCGGGGCGCGCGATCGCGCCGATCTTCTCGGCGACGAAGTTGCGCAGCTCCTCACGGAGGTCGTGGCTCTGGTTGAATCCTTCCCGGAGCGTGACGAAGGCGGCGAGGGCCTGGCCCTTGAGCTCGTGCGTGCGGCCGACGACCGCAGCCTCGGCGACCGCGGGATGCTCGACGAGCGCGGACTCGACTTCCATCGTGCCAATGCGGTGACCGGCGACGTTTAGTACATCATCAACTCGGCCGAGGATCCAGTAGTAGCCGTCGTCGTCGCGCTTGGCGCCGTCGCCCGGGAAGTAGAGATCGGGACGACCGGGCCACTTGGAGAAATAGGTCTGCACGTATCGCTCGTCGTCGCCCCAGATCGTCCGCAGCATCGACGGCCAGGGCTTGGTGAGCGCGAGCAGCCCGCCGCCGACGGGAATCACGTCGCCCTTGGCGTCGAGCAGCTCGGCGGTGAAGCCGGGCACGGGGATGGTGGCGCTGCCGGGCTTCGTTTCCGTGATTCCAGGGAGCGGTGAGATCGCGATTGCGCCCGTCTCCGTCTGCCACCACGTGTCGACGATCGGGCACCGGCCGCCGCCGATGTGCTCCTGGTACCACATCCACGCCTCGGGGTTGATCGGCTCGCCGACGGAGCCGAGGAGTCGGAGACGGGAGAGGTCGTGTTTTGCGGGCCACTGCTCGCCCCACTTCATGAAGGCGCGGATGGCGGTCGGCGCCGTGTAGAGGATCGTGACGCCGTAGCGCTCGCAGAGATCCCAGAAGCGATCCTTCTCCGGCCAGTCCGGTGCGCCCTCGTACATGACGACCGTCGCGCCGTTCGCGAGCGGACCGTACACGACGTACGAGTGGCCCGTGACCCAGCCAATGTCCGCCGTGCACCAGAAGACGTCTTCCTCCTTGAGATCGAAGACGATCTTCGTCGTCGTCGCGCAGCCGACGAGATAGCCGCCCGTCGTGTGGACGATCCCCTTCGGCTTTCCCGTCGTGCCCGAAGTATAGAGGATGTATAACACGTCCTCCGCGTCCATCTTCGCCGGCTCACATTTGGCCTTGGCGTCCACCATCAGGCGATGCCACCAATGGTCGCGTCCTTCACGCATCGTCGCGAACGCCTCGTCGCCGGCGGAGCCGGGGCGGCGCTGCACGACAATCACATGCTCGATCGACGGGCACTCCTCGAGCGCGCGATCGGCGTTGCGCTTGAGCGGCACGATCTGCCCACGGCGATATCCGCCGTCGGCGGTGACGAGCACCTTGGCTTCCGCGTCGTTGATGCGATCGCGGAGGGACTCGGGAGAGAAGCCACCGAAGACCACCGAGTGAATAGCGCCGATGCGCGTGCAGGCGAGCATCGCGATGGCGGCTTCGGGGATGAGCGGCATGTAGATCGCGACGCGATCGCCGCGGCGGACGCCCAGCTTCGTGAGCACGTTCGCGAACTTCTGCACCTCGACGTAGAGATCCCAGTACGTGAGAGTGCGACGATCGCCGGGCTCACCCTCCCAGATGAGTGCAGCCTTGTTGCGGCGCGGCGTGTCGATGTGCCGGTCGATGCAATTGTAGGAGATGTTGATCTTGCCGCCGACGAACCACTTCGCGCGCGGTGGATCCCACTCGAGAACCTTGTTCCACTTCTGATACCAGTGGAGCGACTCGGCCTGCTTTGCCCAGTAGGCTTCCGGGTTGCGGGCCGCCGATTCGTAGATCGAGGGGTCGGAGAGGAGCGCTTCGCGGCGAAACTCCTCGCTCGGCGCGAATTTCCGGTTCTCCTGCAGCAGGACGTCGATGTCTGACACGTGGACGGTGGACTGTTGTCGGTGGACGGTTGTCGGTGGACGGTCAACTGTTAACCGTTCACCGTGAACCGTTCACCGTCAACCGCCAACCGTCAACCGCCTGTATCTTAGGGCCATGATCTCTCGCTGGTACGTCGGGGCGCGATGACGCATGTCCTGGAGGCGGATGGCCTCACGCGGTCGTTCGGCGGGCGGCGCGCGGTACACGACGTCACCCTCCAGCTGGACGCGGGCGAATGTCTCGCGCTCTTCGGACCGAATGGCGCGGGGAAGACGACGCTCCTGCGACTTTTGGCGGGGCTACTCAAGCCGACCGCGGGAACTGCGCGGATCAACGGTCAGCTCCTGCGCGGGGACGCTTCGGCGCGGGGACAGGTTGGCTTCATCTCCCACCAGAGCATGCTGTACGGGCCGTTGACAGTTCGCGAGAACGTCGAGCTCGCAGCCCGGCTGTATGGCATGAGCGAACCCGCGAGGCCCGCGTCAAATGCACTCGGCGAGATGCGCGTGCTGGATCGAGCGGAGTCGGCGGTCCGGTCGCTGAGCCGAGGATTGCAGCAACGGGTGTCGATCGCGCGCGCGCTGGTCCATCGGCCCCGCGTGCTCCTCCTCGACGAGCCGTACACCGGTCTCGATGCGCTTGGGGCCGCGACGCTCACGGAGATGCTGGAGCGGCTGCGCGGCGACGGCGCGACGCTGGTGCTCGTCACGCACAACATTGCGGAAGGGCTCGAGGTGGCGACACAGGCAGCAGTGATGCACAGAGGTCGCGTCGTGCGTCGAGAACGGCGAGAGGAGCTCGACGCCGACAGCTACGCCGACGCGTATCGCGAGCTCGTCGGAGGTGCGACGTGAGGCCATCGCTGCTGATGACGGCCTGGTTCATCGCGCGGAAGGATCTCGCGATTGAATTCCGAACGCGGACAGCATTTCTGGCCGTGCTCGTGTTCGCAGTGCTCGGCATCGCGACGTTCTACTTCGCCTGGGATTCCACCGCCGTCGCGGCCATCGATCTCGCGCCCGGTGTGCTCTGGGTGATCTTCACTTTTTCCGGCCTTCTGAGCCTGCAGCGCTCGTTCGGCGTCGAGCTCGCGGACCGGGCCATGGACGCGCTGCTCCTCGCCCCGATCGATCGCGAGGCAATCTTCCTCGGCAAGGCGCTGGCGAACCTGGTGTTCGTGTCCGGGATTCTCGTCGTCACGGTGCCGAGTGTGTCGCTGCTCTACAACCTTCCCCTGGGCCGTACGCTGCCGATACTGTTCGCTATCGCGTTGATCGCCGCGATTGGTCTGGTGGCGGTCGGTACGCTGTTCAGCGCGATGGCGGCGAACACGCGTCTGGCGGAGCTGCTGCTGCCGATGTTGAGCCTCCCGTTTTTCGTGCCCATCGTGTACGGCGCGGCGCAGACGACGTCGATGCTGCTCGCGGGACGGCCACTCGCGGAGGCGTGGCCCTTCATGAAAATTCTCATTGCGTTCGATCTCGTATTCCTCACCGCATGCACTCTCACGTTTCCGTACATACTCGAGGAATGACGTCGCGCGCGCTGCCTGACGACGCTGGCGTCGCGTCGCCCGCGATCGAAGCTGCCGGGACGCGCCCGCTCTTCGATTGGCTTTTCGGCGTCGCGGTGCTGGCGATGGTGGGGGCATACGTCCGCGCGGTGTTCTTCACGCCGATCGAAGCGCTGCAAGGCGCGGCGCAGAAGATCTATTACGTGCACGTGTCGGCGGCGCTGAGTGCGTATCTCGCGCTGAGCATCGTGGCGCTGATGTCGATCGTGTACCTCTGGCTCCGCGACGAGCGCGCGGATCGGCTGGCGGAGAGCGCGGGCGAAGTGGCGCTCCTGTTCCTCACGACCGTGCTGACGACGGGTCCGCTGTGGGCGAAGCCGATTTGGGGAACGTGGTGGACGTGGGATGCGCGTCTGACGCTGACGTTGTTCCTCTGGTTCCTGACCGCCGGCTATCTCGTGCTGCGCGGCGCTGTCGACGACGCGGCGATGCGGGCCCGGTACTCGGCCGTCATCGGCATTCTGGCGGCGCTGTTGATCCCGTTCATCCATCTCAGCGTCTACCTGTTCAACACGCTGCACCCGAAGCCGATTCTGCTGAAGCCGGACAAGCCGTCGATGCCTAACGAGATGGTCGTCACGTTCGTGGGCTTCTTCATTGCCAGCGTGCTCCTCTGCATCGCCCTGATTCGTGCCCGTTATCGCTACGGCGTCGGGCGCGACGCGCTCCGGGCAATGGATCTACTGGAGGAGAGCGAGTGATGCTGCAGGGGAGTGGGCCGCCAGACACCAGCGCGTACTATCACGTCGCCTACGTGTGGGCGGCCGTGCTCTACGCGGGCTACAGCGTGATTCTCTGGATGCGCTCGCGGCGACTGCGAACGAGGCTCGAGGCGCGCGGACCGATGCGGCGGGTTCGTGACATCTGACGCCACGGCCAACGAAGCCGGGATCATCTATCTCGTTGGCGCCGGTCCCGGAGATCCTGGCCTGATCACGGTACGCGGCCGAGATCTCATCGCATCCTGCGACGCGGTCGTGTACGACGCACTCGCGAATCCCGCGCTCTACGCCGACACGGGCGCCGCGCTGCACGACGTCGGCAAGCGGGGCGGGAGCACGGATTCGGCCCGGCAGGACGAGATTAACACCCTGCTCGTTCGGCTGGCGCGCGAGGGGAAGCGCGTGGTGCGGCTCAAGGGCGGCGATCCATTCGTGTTCGGCCGCGGAAGTGAGGAGGCGCAGGCCCTCGCCGCTGCGGGCATCCCCTTCGAGGTCGTCCCGGGGGTGACTGCGGGGATCGCTGCCCCTGCGTATGCGGGAATTCCCGTAACGCACCGCAATGTGGCGACGTCGGTGACGTTCGTGACGGGGCACGAGGACCCCGCCAAGGGCGCGCCAACGGTGGACTGGAGCGCGCTCGCCCGCGCAGGAGGCACTCTCGTGCTCTACATGGGCGTTCGCTCGTTAGGCCGCATCGCCGCCTCGCTGCAAGATGCCGGCATGTCCCCCGACACGCCCGCCGCGGCCGTACAATGGGGAACGCGCGCGGATCAGCGAACGCTCGTTGCGACGCTGTCGACGCTCGAGCAGCGCGTGGAAGCCGCCGGCCTGGCGGCGCCCGTGATTTTCGTCATCGGCGGCGTCGTTGCTCTCCGCGACGAGATCTGGTGGCTGGAGCGGCGACCACTCTTCGGATGGCGCGTGCTCGTCACTCGCGCGCCGTCGCCGCGATCGTCGCTGGCATCGGCGCTGGCGGCGGCGGGCGCCGAAGTCGTGGAAGCGCCGGCGACGCGCATCGAGCCGCTCGATCCCGGCTGCGTGCGGGCACCAATCGCACATTTGGACGCGTACGACTGGATCATCTTCACGAGTCAGAATGGCGTCGAGCTCTTCTGGGCGGCGCTACGTGATGTCGGTCTGGATACGCGTGCGCTGGCCGCCTTGCGAGTTGCCGCGGTAGGGCCGGCAACGGCGGCGTCACTGCTCCAGCGAGGAATCGCCGTCGACCTGACGCCGGAACGGTTCGTCGCCGAAGGCGTTCTCGAGGCGCTCGGCGATCGCGATGACGTGTCGGGTCGTCGGGTATTGTATGTCGCCGCGGAGGGCGCGCGGGATGTCCTGCCTAACGGCTTGAGAGCCATGGGAGCGCGAGTGGACGTGGCGCCGATCTACCGGTCGGTAGCTGACGACTCTGGAAGAGACGCCATCCGCGCGTTCTGCGGGGGAGCGACAGATCGCGCTCTCGCGGCGTTTACGTCCGCCTCCGCCGTGCGCGTGTTCGCCGAGGCCGCGGGCGAGGCAAAGGGCAGAATCGCGGCGGCGTCGATCGGACCGGCGACGACCGCCGCGGCGCGCGAGGCCGGTATGACCGTGTGCGTCGAGGCGACGCAATCGACGATCCCGTCGCTGGTCGAGGCGATCGTCGCCTATGGAGTGACCCGAACGAACGAGCATGCCCAATGACGGATACGAACAGGGAAGCGATTGCCATCGTCGACAATCCCGAGGAGACTCGGTTCGAGGCGGACGTCGATGGGCACATCGCGTTCGTGTCGTATCTCCGGCGCGGCGATACGATTTTCTTCACGCACACCGAGGTGCCGAGGGAGCTCGAGGGGCGCGGCATCGGGAGCGCGCTCGCCAGAGCGGTGCTGGATCGGGCGCGCGCCGAGCATTGGAAGGTGGTGGCGCGCTGCCCATTCATCGCGAAGTACGTCGAGCGGCATCCCGAGTACCAATCTCTGCTCCGACGCGAGCTGTGAGCGCTGCGGTGGCGTCCCGACGTTCCAGTTCACTAAATTCACGGCGACGCGGGCGTTCCGGACCAGCAATCCTCACCGGGTGACTGTCGAGCCGAAGCATCTACTCATCGCGACGCGGTCGTCGGAGCTAGCGCTGCGGCAGGCGCGGCAAGTGCAGTCCGCACTCGGCCGCGCGGGCGTCGCGGCGGAGCTCAAGACGTACAAGACGTCGGGCGACAAGAAGCTCGACGAGCCGCTGGCGGCAATCGGCGGCAAGGGCCTGTTCACCCGGGAGCTGGAGATCGATCTCGCGCGCGGCACGGTGGACTGCTGCGTCCACTCGCTGAAGGATCTCCCGACGGACGGAGCCGACGTCACCGGCCTAACGATTGGAGCCGTGCTCGCGCGTGAGGATCCGCGTGACGTGCTGATCGTGAACGATGTCACGGGCGCGTCGTCGCTCGCGGACCTGCCACGTGGATCGCGGGTGGGAACGTCGAGCTTGCGGCGGCGCGCGCAGTTGCTCGCGCTGCGGAGCGACGTCGAGGTGGTGGCGCTGCGCGGCAACGTGCCGACGCGAATTCGGAAGGTGGACGAGGGCCAGGTGCACGCGGCGATTCTTGCGGCGGCGGGACTGCATCGCCTCGGCGTCGAGGAACGCATCGCGAGCTATCTCGACGCGCCGGCGTGGCTGCCTGCCGCGGGGCAGGGCGCGATCGCCGTGCAGATTCGTGACGACGACGAGCGCATGCGCTCGATCCTGTCTGCGCTGCACGACGACGAGACGTGGCGTCAGGTGCGCGCCGAGCGAGCCTTTCTCGCGGCACTCGAGGGTGGGTGTCAGGTGCCGATCGGCGCGCTGGCTGCCGATCGCGATGGGCGCTTCGTGCTGTACGGTATGATCGCGGATGTGGAAGGCCGGCGGGTCGTGCGCGGCGAGCATGCGATCGACGCGAAGAATCCCGAGTTGAGCGGAATTCGTCTCGCGAACGAGCTTCGGAGTCGCGGCGCGACGGAGATCCTCGAAGGGCTTCGTCGCGCCGCACAGGTGCCGGCGCCTCAGCCTGAGTAGCGCTCGGTGTCGCGAACAACAGCGTTGGCGCGGGCTCACGCGGTCAGGGGCGGACTTTCGCGGACCCTGGCGGTCGAGACCTCTGGAAGGCGAAGCAAGTGCACAGCCCTCGCTTCGCTCGGCATGACAGAATGGTATCTTGCACGTCATGCCCAGCTTCCCGAGCTACAGACCACGGCGCATGCGACGGACGGAGTCGTTGCGACGGCTTGTGCGGGAGACGCAGCTCGCGCCGTCGCAGTTCGTGCTGCCCTTATTCGTGCGCTCTGGTCGCGGGATTCGGCAGGCCGTGGGATCGATGCCCGGGGTGTGCCAGACTTCCGTCGACGAGATGTTGCGCGATGCACGTGAGGCGGAGCGGTTAGGCATCGGCGGTGTGCTGCTCTTCGGCATCCCAGACGTCAAGGACGCGACCGGGTCGGCCGCATGGGATGACCATGGGCCCGTGCAGGAAGCGGTGCGCGCGCTCAAGCGAGAGACACCGCGGCTCGTCGTCATCACCGACGTCTGCATGTGTGAGTACACCGATCACGGCCACTGTGGTGTGCTGCGGGACGGCGACGTGGACAACGACGCGACGCTCGAGCTGCTATCGAAGGAAGCGCTCTCGCACGCGCGCGCGGGCGCGGACGTCGTGGCGCCGAGTGACATGATGGACGGACGCGTGCGGGCGATTCGCGAGACGCTCGACACGAACGGCTTCACCAACACGCCGATCCTCAGCTATGCGGCGAAGTTCGCGAGCGGCTGCTACGGCCCCTTTCGCGAAGCGGCGGAGTCGACGCCGCAGAGCGGGGACCGTCGCGGCTATCAGATGGATTCGTCGAATATCGACGAGGCGATGCGAGAAGTCTGGCTCGACGTCGAGGAGGGCGCGGACATGATCATGGTCAAGCCGGCCGGCCCGTACCTCGACGTGATTCACCGCGTGAAGGAGGAAACCGGGTATCCCGTCGTCGCATACCAGGTGAGCGGCGAGTATGCGATGATCAAGGCGGCGGCGGAGCGTGGGTGGATCGATGGCGAGCGCGTGATGATGGAGTCGCTCGTCGGCATCCGGCGCGCAGGCGCGGACGTCGTCATCACGTATTTCGCGGCCGAGGCCGCGCGCGCGCTCGCGGCGTCGGCGGCGGCGGCGCGCTAGGTTCCAGTCATGCGATATCGATCATTTCCGGGAGCGGACGTCACCGTATCGGAGGTTGGATTCGGGACGTGGACGCTCGCGACGGGGTGGTGGGGTGAGCGGAGCGACGACGATGCGATCGCGATGCTGCGCCGCGCCTTGGACGAACAGGGCGTCACGTTCTTCGACGCGGCGGACACCTACGGGAACGGCCGCGCCGAGCGGCAATTGGCGTCGGCATTCAAGGGGCGTCGCCGCGAGGTCGTCATCGGTACGAAGGTCGGCTACGACATCTACGACGAGGCGGCGCGACAGGCTCGGCGCGGCCAGAACGAGCTGCCGATGCGGACCGATCCCGCCTACATCCGCTTCGCCGTCGATCAGTGCCTCGACCGGCTCGAGACGGACTATATCGATGTTTTGCAGATTCATAACGTGAAGATGGAGCAGGTGCGGCAGCCCGAGCTCTGGGAGACGCTGCGCGCGCTCAAGCGGGAAGGGAAGATCCGCGCGTGGGGCGCGGCGTTCGGCCCGGCGATCGGCTGGCTGTACGAGGCCGTGGAGCTGATGGAGCGCGAGCACGACATCGACACGATCCAGATGATCTGGAACATCCTCGAGCAGCACCCGGGGACGGCGATGATCGAGGCGGCGCGGGCGAACGCGCCGAGCTGCTGCTTCAACATTCGTGTCACGCACGCCTCGGGGATGCTGGAGGGGAAGTACACCGAGGACACGGTCTTCCCGCCTAACGATCACCGGCGGCACCGGCCGCGCTCGTGGCTCGTGAACGGCCTGAAGAAGATCCGCACGCTCGACTTCCTCACGACGCAGATGACGTTGGGCCAGGCGGCTCTCAAATGGCTTTTCGCCGAGCCGCTCGTCGTGACGACGCTGCCCAACATTTACGACGACGAGCAGCTCGTGGAGTTCGCGTCGTCGAGCGACCTGCCTGAGCTGTCGAGCGAGGAGCTCGAGCGCGTGGCCGACCTCGCGTCACGCAATTTCGACGTGGTCGAAGAGCCGATGGCGTACAAGGGCACTATGCAGCGCGACGCGCAGAGCGCGGAGCGCGGTGAGCAGCGTGTTGATGCCTCGGCAGGTCACTCTCCGCGCTCCGCGCAGAACGCTCTGCGCTCGTGATTCATCTCTGGAGAGATCTCTCCCCGGGCCGACACCCCCCGGAGGAGTTCACGGCCGTTATCGAGATTCCGTTCGGCAGCCGGAACAAGTACGAGCTGGACAAGGAGACGGGGCTGATGAAGCTCGACCGGGTGTTGTACTCGTCGATGCACTACCCGGGCGACTACGGCTTCATTCCGCGCACACTCGCCGAGGACGGCGATCCGTGTGATGTCGTGGTGCTCGTGAAGGAGCAGACATTCCCCGGCTGTCTCATCGACGCGCGCCCGTTAGGCGTGCTCCGCATGCTCGATCGGGGCGAGCCGGACGACAAGATTCTCGCGGTGCCGCTGCACGATCCGTATCACCAGGAGTGGTTCGATATCGCCGACATCCCGCAGCATGTGTTGAATGAGGTGGAGCATTTCTTCGAGCGCTACAAGGATCTCGAGGGAAAGCGGGTGCAGATCGTGGGGTGGGAGAAGAGTCTGGTCGCGATGGAGTCGATCGTGGAAGGGATCAGAAGGTACGACGAAGCGTTCCTCGCCGTCGGACCGTAACGACAGCTAGCGGAGAATTCGGAACGAAGGTCTCGTCTGCATGTCATCCTGAGCGGAGCGAAGGATCTACTCGAGTTCGGGTAAATCCTTCGTCGCTCCGCTCCTCAGGATGACCGTTCTACTTCGTAGTGCAAAGTACTTGACAGAAAAGCGGTCGTGCCACAAATTTGACGCCATGGCCGCTCTCAGCTCTGTCCTCTTTCCCGAGCCCACCCTCCGCCGGTCCCCCGGTGCGGTGATCGGGTGGTGGGAGCGGCGACGGCCGCTGTTCAACCTCGTCGTGGGCGCCACGGGGCTCGTCACGCTCTCCGTGCTCGGTCTCGCCGCCGGAGGCGTGATCTTCGCGCAGCCTGGACTCTGGCTCGGCGTCACCGCGTACGGTGTCGCGGCCAACGTCTGCTACTCTTTCGGCGCGCCACTCGAGCTCCTCCTCGAACGCTGGCTCGGTCGCGAGACGTATGGCCTCGGCCCTGCGCTCTTCCGCTATGGGCTCGTTTACTCGGTGGGGCTCACGCTCTTTCCGCTCGCGTTAGGCGCGTTCGCCGTCGCCGCGAAGCTGCTCTTCCACTTCCTGCGCTAGCGGTTCAGCTGTCGTCTTCTGATTCGACGACGACATCCGACGAGAGCCGCTCGCGACGGCGCACCTTCGTCTGCACCTCGGCCATCACGGCCCAGCCCGAGAGGCGGATGACCGTGCCCTCCTTCCAGGCGCCGCCCGAGCCCGCATCATCGTTAGGCGCGCCACCGCCGCCGACGCTGCCCATGAGAGAGCTCAGTCGGTTCACGACCTGAAGCCCGGGCGGGACGACGACCTTGACCGCGGCCCAGAGAGAGCGGATGTGGATGTCGATGATCCCCGTCGGCAGCGCGGTCTGGGTGAGGTCGATCGTCGTGTCGGCCATGATGGCGAGGACGTCGAGCCGCTGTGGCACGATCCACGGTCCGCGGCGGCTCGTTTCGCTCATCACCGCGAAGATCCGATCGCGATCGGGAGCGAGCGCGGGAAGCGCCGCCGCTTCGGGCGCGGGAACAGGAAGCGCCGAGGCGGTTGGCAGGTCGGCCGTCAACCGCTGAAGCTCGCTCACCGAACCCGCCTTGTACGCGAGCTCCATCCGGGATTCCAGCTCGTCGAGCGAGAGACGGTCGTTCGCGAAATGCTCCGAGAGCAGCTGGATCACCCGCTCGCGCTCGTCGGTGAGCGAGAGAATCGGGCGCTGTTCCGGAGACGGCGACGGCATGTCGGAGACGCGTTAGGCAACCGGACGCACGGGGCCGTGATCGACCGGCTCGGTGCCATGCGGAATGAAGAGCGCCTCGTAGACGAGCGCCGCGGCGATACCGCCGAGGATGGGACCGATCCAGTACACGGCCTGCCCCTCGAAGATGCCGCTCGCCACCGCCGGCCCGAACGAACGCGCCGGATTCATCGAAGCGCCGGTGAGGGGACCGATGGCAAGGATGTCCGCGGCGACGGTGAGGCCGATCGCGAACCCACCAACCTTGGGCGCGCGCGGATCGACAGCCGTACCGAAGACAACGAAGACGAGAAAGAAGGTCGCGATGAACTCGAGCGTGATCGCCTGCAGCGTCGTGACGTCGATCGAGACAGACTGCCCGCCCAGTCGAGAGCTCGCGACGACGGCATCGGGGAAGAGCCCGCGCAGCGCATAGGCCGCGAGAACGGCGGCAAGCACCTGCGCGATGATGTAGACGAACGCCATCACCGGCTCGATGCGTCGCGTCACGACGAAGCCGAGCGTGACGGCGGGATTCAGATGCCCCGAGACGCGCATCGTCGCCGTGACCATCAGGGCGAGAATGAGGCCGTGGGCGAGCGCGACCTGGGTGATTCCAGCTGGGTTCTTCGTGAGATCGGCGGCCATGATCGCGCCGCCGCCGACGAAAACGAGGGCAAACGTCCCAACGAACTCCGCCACGAAATGCCGGAGTGAATCACGCATGCCGAGGCTCCGATCCCGGGTGAACTGCTCGACTGTCTGGACGGGGGTAATCTGTGCTCCGCCCGCCCGGGATGACAGCCGTCAGTCCGCTCTTCGAAAAACGAGCGCGGCGTTGATGCCGCCGAAGCCGAAGGAGTTGCTGAGCGCGTACTCGACGTCGACCGAGCGGCCGTCGTTCGGGATGTAGTCGAGGTCGCAGCTCTCGTCGGGAGACTCGAGATTCACCGTCGGCGGCAGCCAGCGTCGCTCGAGGGCGAGGGCGCAGATCGCGGCCTCGAACGCGCCGGACGCGCCGAGGGCGTGACCGTAGTAGCCCTTGGTGCTGCTCACCTGCAGCCGCGGAGCGTGGTCGCCGAAGACGTTCTTGAGGGCGAGAGTCTCCGTCGGATCGTTGAGCGGCGTGGAGCTGCCATGCGCATTCACGTACGCGATCTCGGTCGGAGCGACGTGGCCGTCGTCGAGGGCGCGGCGCATCGAGCGGGCCGCTTGCGTGCCGTCGGGGCGCGGCGCCGTCATGTGATGCGCGTCGTTCGAGTTTCCGTAACCAACCAGCTCGGCGTAGATGTGAGCGCCGCGTGCCCGCGCCCGCTCGTATTCCTCGAGAACGAGCACCGCGCTCCCTTCGCCCATGACGAAGCCGTCACGGTCACGATCGAAGGGACGTGACGCACGTTGCGGATCGTCGTTGCGGGTCGACATGGCGCGTATGATCGCGAACGCACCGAAGGTGAGCGGCGCGAGCGGCGCTTCCGCGGCGCCGCACAGCATCACATCCGCGTAGTCGTCGCGAATCTCGCGAAAGCCTTCGCCGATGGCGATCGTGCCCGAAGCGCAGCTCATGGCGTTGGTGCTGTTCGGTCCCTGAACGCCAAGCTCGATAGCGATGTTGCAGCTCGCAGCGCCGGCGAAGACCATCAGCGCGAGTGCGGGGTCGAGAGCCTTGAGCCCCTTCTCGTAGAAGACGTGCATCTGGGACTCGGCGTAGGCGACGCCGCCGAGAGCGCTCCCCATGGTTGCGCCGATGCGTTCACGGTTCTCGCGCGCGAGGTCGATGCCGCTGTCCTCGATCGCAAGCCGCGCCGAGGCGACGGCGAACTGGCCGAAACGATCGAGGCGCTTGGCGCGCTTCTGATCGAGGAAGTCGCCAGGGTGAAAGTCGTCGATCTCGGCGGCGTTTCGGCTGCGAAAGATGGAGGGATCGAAGCGCGTAATCGTTCGCACCGCGGAGCGTCGCGATTGCAAGCCGTTCCAGAGCCCGTCACGGGAGATCCCGATCGGACTGACGATGCCGATGCCCGTTACCGCCACGCGACGCTTGGTTGCTGCAGACACTGTAACCTCAGTTATCAGCTATCGGGTAGAAGCTATCACGCCGTCCGCGAAGAGGCTCGCCCCAGTGCAGCGAAAGCAGATTCCTCGCTGCGCCCGGAATGACAGCGAGGGCACCTAACGACTAGATCGGCTCCTGCTCGGCGATCGCGGCCAGGCCCTCCAGGGTCCGGCTCGCTATCCCGTGCACGAACACGGGACCGATGACATTCGCTGCCGCCAAGCCACCAACCACCGGCCACGGCGGACCGTTCCAGGCGTGGACGATCTTCACGCGCGTACCGCCTTTTTCCGGATGGAAGCTCCACTCCACGTCCATCCCGGTCGTGATGCCCTCGACGTGGTGGAAGCGGACGCGGGGCTCGTCGCCGCCCTTGGACGCTTTGCGCTGCACGAACATCTGCGACGTCCAGCGCGTGGGCCAGTTGAGCGGACCGAAGGGGCGATTCGCCGACATCTCGACGATACCACCGCCGTCGCTCGTGCGTTCGCGAAAGCGGACGTAACGGTAGTGCGGGAGGAGCGACGGCCAGCGCTCGACGTCCATCGCCAGCTGAAAGATGGTGGCGAGCCGGGAGCGCACGAAGCGCTCGTCGACCGTGCGCATGCGCGCGATGCGCGCAGGCGCGTGGAGAACGAAAGGGTCTCGCGCGGAGTCGGTGCTGTTCGTCATTCTCGTTAGGCAGCGGCCGCCGCCGGCGTCCAACTCGCCGTCAGCCGGTAGCCGAGTCGTCTTCGGATCGCGGGCTGGACGCCCGTAGCGCTGACGACCATACCGCCCAACTCGCCCTCCGTAAAGCCGCGGAGAACGGAAATACGGCCGTCGTGGCGCGTAATCGGATGAAAGCGCAAGACCGAGGCTGCGACCGCGAAGCCCGTGGCCGCGATCCAGCTCCGCCGCAGATCGCTGATGATCACCCGATGCCGCGCAACGCGATCGAGCTCGGCAATCAGCGCGAGGCCGCGATCGTGGTCGAAATGATGGAGGAGCTGTGAGCAGAGCACGATGTCGACGCTGCGGTCGGCCAGTGGGAGCGCGAGGGCATCGGCACAAAGGGCATCGTTCACGCGATGGCGCGCCTCCGTGAGGAGGCTGAATGCGCCGTCGATCGCGAGGGTACGCAGCGCGAGACCACGGCGTCGCGCAATCTCCCGTGCCCGCCACGGGAGATCGGCGCGCCCGGTGCCGACGTCGAGCAGCGACGCCTCGGGCCGGCGGGAAGCCCGCGCTGACGGACCGGCAACGGCGTGTGACGTCTTGGCAATGTCATCGAACAGCGGGCGCAAGGCGAGCATCACGGCGCGCCGCCCGCCGAAGAGGAAGTTCGAGCGCTCGACGTCGCGCAGCGACCGCTCGCGGTCCGCGGGATCGACCGCGGGATCGTCGAGAATCTCACGGCGGCCGTCACGCGACAGGCTCATTGCGCTCGTCAACGCTCGAGCTGCGCGTAGCCGCCGCGGTAGTAAAGCAGCGGACGGCCATCGAATGCGGCGGCGCGCTCCACGGCGCAGACGACGGCCGTATGGTCGCCTGCCTCGTGGCGGGCGATGACGTCGCACTCGAGATGGACGAGCGCGTCGTCGATGAGTGCGACGCCGTGTTCGCCGCGGGTGTAGCCGATGCCGTCGAAGCGGTCGGATTCCGGATCGGCGAAGCGTCGTGAGAGCGCCTCCTGCTCGTTGGAGAGCACGCTGATGCCGATATGCTCCGCGCTCATCATGAGATCGTGCATCGAGGCGTCGTGGCCGATGCAGACGAGCACGTACGCCGGCTCGAGGCTCACCGAACAGAATGCGCTCACCGTCATGCCGTGGTCGCGATCCCGCTCGTCGCGCGCCGTCACGACGGTGATGCCGCTGGCGAAGCGCCCGAGCGCGGCGCGAAAGGTGTCGGAATCGATCACTGGCGCGGGGCGAGGGACGCGGGACGCGGGGCGGGCAGCACAAAGAGCGACATCAGATATCTCGGATTCAGTACAGCGGTTGCTGGCACGAAGTCGCCGGTGACGCCGACGAGGAGATCGGCCATATCCTTCCGCGCGGCGAGAATGCGCGCGCAGCGGTTCATGAGGCGTGGGGAGCCGACGACGGCGCCGATGATCCATTCGACGATCCACTTGCCACCGAACTCGCGGCGTCGCGTGGCGTCGTATCGGGCCAGCGCCCGATCTGCCACGCCTAACGACTCGGCGCCCAACGCGTCGAGAACGAAAGGTGCGAGCATCTCGCCGCCGCGCAGGGCGGCGTAGATCCCCTCGCCGGTAAACGGATCGAAGAAGTCGGCGGCGTCGCCGACGAGGGCTGCGCCGGGAGCCCAGGCGTGCCGTGCGCGGCTGGCGAAGGGACCGGTGGCGACGACCGGCGAGACGCGCGTCGCGGTGGCGAAACGTCGCGCAAGCTGTGGTCGCGCGGCGAGCCACGCGTCGAGATACGCCTCGCGTCCGCGCGCGAAGTCGCGGGCATGTCGCGCCGGAACGACGAGAGCCACCGTCGTTAGGCCGCCGCCGACGTCAGCGATGCCGACGTAGCCCCCGCGCTCCACGTGCATCTCGCCGCACTCGCCGATCTCGCCCACGCCACGGTAGTGGGTGACGAGCGCGTAGCGGCGCGGCCAACGTGCGGCACGTGCGAGCCCGAGCCGTCGCGCGACGACCGAGCGGAGACCGTCCGCGCCGACGACGATGTCAGCTTCGATCCGAGAGCCATCGGCCATGCGAACGCCCCGTGCTCGGCCGGTTGCGTCGCGTACGACGTCGACCACGTGTGCCGACTCTCTGACCTCGGCCCCTGCATCGCGCGCCGCGCGGAGGAGAATCGCGTCGAGAACTTCTCGTCGCACGGAGAGGCCGCGGTCGCGGAACCCCTTCACCGAGCAGCCCGCGAACTCGCCGACGACGCGCGTCCCGCTCGGCGCGCGGATGACCATTCCCGCGAGCTGCGCCGCGCCGGAACGCTCGACCTCTTCCAACACGTGCATGGACGCGAGAATGCGCGACGCCTGCGGGCTCAGATACTCGGCGCAGGGCTTGGGACGCGGAAAGGTCGCGCGATCGACGACGATGGGTCGAGCGCCGCCGCGGGCGAGGGCGAAGGCGAGTGCACTGCCGGCCGGTCCACCACCGACGATCAGGACCGTTCCATCACGAGACGATGTCATCACCCCGAACTCTATCCGGTGATGACGAGCGCGATCAATCCACCGGCCAAGCCGCAGAGCAGGTTCACGCTGTCGTTGTTCATGGCCGCGAGACCTCCGATGGGTCGAGTTGGGGTGCCGCAGTCGTGAACGACGCGCTCGGTGGCGCGATTGCATCGGTCGCACCAGCGTCGCTGTTGCAGGGTGGCTCCGAGAAGGGAATCGAGCGTCGAGCCGGCGATTCCGCCGATGACGGAAGCCATGGCGACGCGTGCAGACCAACCGAGAGCGAGCGAGACGAGCGCGATGAACGCAGCGCCAGCGATCGCCGCAAGTGCTCCGACTCCGGTGACTCCTCCTGACATGCCGACAGGCACCGGAGACCAGCCGAGAATGGAGCGCGGTGTTCCCCCGTAGAGCGTGCCGATTTCGGTGGCCCACGTGTCGCTCGCCGATGCTGCGAGCGCAGCGACTCCGAGCGCCAGCCATCGCTGCTCGTATTGCGGCACGGCGACCGCGAGTGCCGCGGCAAGCGCGAACACTCCGCCGTTGGCGAGCACCTGCCATGCGTCGCGAGCGCCGCCTTTCTCGATGACACTCGAGGTGCGTGCGTCCTTTCGCGCCGCACCGAATCGCGACAGCGCGCTCGCGCTGGCGAAGTACACGACGAGCAGGACCCCCCAGCGCCAGCCGGCGAGCAGGGCGAGGGTTCCTGCCACGGTCGCGACGGCCGCGCCGCCCGTGTCGAGCGAGCGGGCGCGACGCGCGAGGAGGGAGATCGCGAGCGCGATGGCCGCGCCGACGGCGAGTCGTGCGAGGATACTCAACCGGCCTGTTGCGTGAAGCGTGTTTGGGCGCGCGCGGTGCGGCGCGGGCCATCAAGCGCCGTCTCAGAGCCATCGTAGCGCCCTACCAGTGGCCATGCCGGCGCGTTAGCTTGGCACTCCCACCACCCATCAATTGCACGGGGTTCTCGAAGCATCGCGATGCTCGCCACCGTTGACGCTCTCCTTCCTCTCAGCCTGCTCCAAGCGGTCCGCAACGTCGACACTCCTGCCGATGGACTGGAGGCGGAATATGTCGACGAGCTTCGGAACAAGCGCCTGGGGCTGAGCGAGACGATCTACTCGCAGATCCGGCGTTACAGCGAGGCCGTGCGGCGGCATCAGCGGACGGCACAGGACGAAGCGATTGCACTTGCCCGGCTGATCGGCCGCCGACCAGACGCCGAAGAGGTATTCCGCGCCGCCGGTCGCATTCTCGCGAAAGAAGCATACCTCACCGTCTCGACTTTTTCCCGCCAGCTGCTTCGGGCGATGCCGACGTTGATCGCGCGTCCGGTAGCGCTGCGGCGCGCCCGCCGGATCTCGCACCGGTACCTGGGAGGCAACCTGCGACGCGTCGGTAGCTCGCTGCTTCTCGACGTGCCGCGATCGGTGACGCTGGGAACGGCGCCCGGCAGCGTTGGATGTGCCTTCTACGAATCGAGTCTGCGCGAGCTGTTGCGCCTCCTCATCGGAAGCATCGGCGCGGTGGAGCATGTCCGGTGCGAAGCGCGCGGTGAGGGGGGCTGTGAGTGGCGCGCGGACTGGCGAGCGTTCGACCGGTCGCAGGCGGGAGCGGAAGAGGACGAGAACTTGTAGCTATCAGTGCATAGCGATCGGTTGTCATCGTGAGCGAAGCGAAGGATCTACTGGAATTCCAGAAGATCCTTCGTCGCTTCGCTCCTCAGGACAACACGGCGCTGATAGCTTCAATTCATGCTGACTCCTGACACGCTCCCGGCTTTCCGAGCCGCGCTCGAGGAAGCGAAGGTCGATGGCTGGCTGCTCTTCGATTTCCGCGGCGTCAACCCGATCGCGAAGGAGCTGCTGCGGATTCAGGGGATGGCGACGCGACGCGTGCTCGCGTGGTTGCCGGTCCACGGGACGCCCGTGGCGTTCACGCACACGATCGAGCAGGACCCGTGGCGACAGTGGCCGGCAGAGTGGGCGCGCGAGACGTATAGCTCCTGGCGCTCGCTGGAGGCGCTGCTCGCTCGACACGTGCGCGGCAAGCGCGTGGCGATGGAGTACTCGCCGGGCGACGCGGTGCCGTATCTCGATCGGATTCCGGCCGGCGTGCTGGAGATGGTGCGTGCCGCGGGCGCGGACGTCGTATCCTCGGGTGAGCTCGTATCGCGCTTCTACGCGGTGTGGAGCGAGACGGACATCGCGTCGCACGAACGCGCGGCCGAGCAGATCGCGGCGATCGCGCGCGAAGCGCTCGCGTTCGCCGGGCGACGCGCGCACGCGGACCATGCGATCACGGAGCACGAGCTGATGCGGTGGATCCTCGACCAGTTCCACGCGCGCGGCCTCTCCACGGATCATGGGCCGAACGTTTCTGTTGGCGAGAACGCCGCGAATCCGCATTACGAGCCCTCACCCAGCCACCCGCGACCGATCCGCGATGGTGAGATATTGCTCATCGATCTCTGGGCGCGCGAGGACGGGGGCGTATACGCGGATCAGACGTGGATGGCGTCGGTGGGTGAGCCGAGCGAGGAGGCGCGCCGGATCTGGACGGCGGTGCGGGACGCACGCGATCGCGCGATCGCGCTCGTACGCGAGGCAGCGGCTCGCGGGGACGCGTTGCGCGGCGCTGACGTGGACGATGCGGCGCGCGCGGTGATCGCCGAGCGAGGCTTCGGGAGCTATTTCACGCATCGAACGGGGCACTCGATCGACGCGCGCGATCTGCACGGGTCGGGTCCGCACCTCGACAACCTCGAGACGCGTGAAGAGCGGTTACTCATTCCGGGCGTCGGCTTCTCGATCGAGCCTGGCGTTTATGTGCCGGGGAAGGTCGGAATGCGGAGTGAGGTGAACGTGTTTCTTCGGCCGGGAGAGGCGGTGGTGACGCCGCGCTCCTATCAGGTCGAGTTGATCGAAGTTTGAGACTCAGATTTGAGAGCTCAGATGGGTTTTTTTCTGTGTGGCGCGCTGGCATCTCACCCACGATGGCGAGCCCAGAAGCGAGCGCCAAGCTGACGGCTCACAGCGTTGAGAGAACGACTTGAGCCGTCAGCGGGCTGGCAGCTGAAGTCGTTCTCTCAATGCCGTCAGCTGTGAGCTTGGCGCTCGACTCTGGGCTCGCCGTACCGGTACGATGCTCGCGTGGCAAAGGCGTGAGCCGGATCTCAAAACTCAAGATCTCAGATCTCAGTCTCCTGCCTAACGAGCGCGCTCTATCACTGACCAGACGGAGGGATCTTCCTGGCCGAGCCGCCAGAGCGCGATCGTGTTCACCCCTTCCGCCCTCACTTCCCGCATCAACGCGGACACGAGGCCGGCGTCGCTGATCCACAGGTCCCAGGCGCCGGGGCTGGTGGCACGGAGGGTGGACGTCGCGCTATCGCGCCGCAACTGGACGCCCGCGGCGGCGGCGTCGCGCTGGGCGGCGGCGAAGGTCAGCGCGGCGGCGGGGCCCGTCGTCGGCCAGCGATAGCCGTACAGCGGCAGCGCGGCGACGATGTGGGACGCACCGACTTCGGCGACGCGGAGCTTCGTTGCGCCGCGTACCCAGTCGGGCGCGGCGAGAGGGCCGGGCGCGGACGTCGTCCAGTGCTGGTCGTAGAGCATCACGAGGAGGAAGTCAGCGGCCGGAACGAGATCGCGTCCGCGAAAGACGGTCGTGTCCACCGCCGGAACGGCGACGGCTACCGGGGATACGCCGTGCCGTCGAGCCGAGTCTGCGATGGCGCGGACCGTGGTGACGACGACGTCGTGATCGGCTGCCGCGAAGCCCTCGAGGTCGATGACGACCCCGCGGTAGCCGCTGCTCGTTAGGCGACGCGCCACCTCACCGGCCGCGCGCGCCACTGCTGCCGGGTCCGTGCCGAGCTGGCGCACGCCGTCGGCGTGGAAGCGGCCGCCGACGGCGTTCGTCACGATGCCCATCAACCGCATCCCCGATGGCCGCGCGCGGGCGAGCGTGTCGCGGAACTCCGCGAAGGGCGCTCCCGTTAGGCTGTCGAGCTGAATCCAGCCTGAAACGACGGCGTCCAGCTGCACGGCGTGCTCGCGCGCGAGCGCGCTGCTGCGCGCGTCCCACGGGACCGTGAAGCCCCAGACGCGAAGCCGCGCGGGCGCGGCGAGCGTGCGCGCGGCGCAGGCACCGGCGATGGTGGCACCGATAGCGATGCCGGCGAGCGCACGATGCGAGAGGAGACGTCGAAGAGCGAGGAACATCGATCCCGAATACACGAAGGGCCGACGAGAGTTTCCCGTCGACCCGACAATGTACGTGCCACGCGGCCCGAGGGCCCCGTTATGTTCGTGTGTTGCTCATCACACCGCGGTCGCGGACGAGATTGAACGGATAGACGATCGTTTCCGGGGAGTACGGTCCCTTCTCGAAGCGCCAGTTGCGCATCGTCGTGGTGATGCACGTTTCGACTTCGCGCCGCCCGATCCCCGAAAGCCCCGACGCGGAAACCGCGGCATCTTCGACGCGTCCGGAGGGAGCGACCGTGACCTCGACCTCGATCGTGCCGCTGAGGCCCGGGTTCACGCGGAGTCCTTCAGTCTCATAGCAGCGCTGGATCTCTGACGAGTGGCGCAGGGCCACGAGTCGGATGTCGTTGTCGGGACGCACGCTGTCCGCTTGCTGCGGCATCAGCGACATTCGACTCGCGATCGCGAGCGACAGGACAAGGGTATGCAGCATGGGATGAGAGAGCAGCGAGATTCGGTACGACAGCAACGACCACTACGTGCGTCGTGCTCGTTGAGGTGACGAGTGGATTCACCTCACGGTCACGTGGCGCACGCCTTGCCAACTCGACAATGCGCTCCGCCCTCAATTGATACTTCTCGTGCGCCATCCTGGCATTGCCATCTTGCGACGAGCTCGTGCACAACAAATTGCCGCCCGCTCGCTGATCGTACCATTTGTCCTTCTTTTCGCCGCCGCCTGCTCGGATGAGCGCGGCGCCGCGACCGCGCAGGCGAGAACGGCCCGTGGGACGGCGGCCGGATCCATCGAGCTGCCGAGTGCCGCGTACAAGCCGGTGGCGCTCGCCAGCATTGGGACGATCGAGGGTACGGTCGAGATCGATGGCGATGGGCCAGCCGACAGTGTCGTCACGCCGACTGTCGATCAGCAGCCGTGCGGCGCCAGCTTCCCGGATTCGTCGGTCGTACGGCGCGGCAATGCGCTCGGGAATGCGGTGGTGTGGCTGACGGACGTGAAGGAGGGCAAGGTGCTGCCGGTGGAGCGGCGGACCGAGATCGAGAACGAAGATTGTCGACTGGTGCCGCGCGTACAGGCGGTCGTGGTCGGGACGACGGTAAACGTGCGCAACGAGGATCGACTGGCGCACACCACGCGGTTCGTCCTCGGCGGCGCAGGCGGCGATACGCTGGCGCGGGTGCCACTCACCGACGATGGGCAGGTCGTGCCTAACGAGCACATCGCCGCCAAGAGCGGCCTCGTTGCCGCGACGTGTGTGCAGCACCCGTGGACGCGTGGCTACATCGCCGTGTTCGAGAGCCCGTATTTCGCGCTCACCGATGGGTCAGGGGGATTCCGACTCGACTCGGTACCCCCGGGCACGTATCACCTGCGCGTCTGGCACGAGCGCGGCACGTCGACGATCGAGCGCGACGTGACGGTGTCGGCAACCGGAATCAGCCGCGTCGATGTGAAGGTGAAGCTCCGCTAGCGGGGCGGGGGACGCGGGGCGGGGCGCGGGATGCGGGATGCGGGCCGCGGGATGCGGGCCGCGGGATCGTACGACTCCATACTCGCCACTACGCACTCTTGAACTGACAGCTAACGTAGTCGACAGCGATAGCTGTCAGTGTAGAAGCGGAAAGTGGCGAGTTCCAAGTGTTATGCTCACCCGCGTCCCGCGTCCCGCGCCCCGCGTCCCGCGTCCCGCGCCCCGCGCCCCGCTACCCTCGCTCCGCCACGAGCCACTGCCTAACGGCTGACAGCGAATGATTGAGGCCGCGGCGCTGACGGGCCCAGCGCTCGACATCGGCGAGCAGGTCGGCAACGGGGCGTTCCGCGGCTGCGGGCGGGGCGCTCCAATCGTCGCTCGTCCACGACCGGACGCGAACGACACCGCGTGACGTGGGGCGCTCGATGAGGAGCAGCATCTCAGGCTCGCCCTGGCCGCCGCCGACGAGCAGTTGGAGCGTGTCGCCCGAGGAGGCGTCGTGAAGGTCGAGGGGCGTCACCTCACCAGGAGCCGATCGGCGACCATCGCGCCGAAGAGCAACGCCAGATACAGCAATGAGAACTTGTACAACGACCACGCCGCCGGCATCCACTGGCCGCGGCGCGCAACGCGCAGCACGCCGACGAGGAATGCGGCGTCGAGAAGAACGGCGGCGGCGAGGTACAGCAGTCCGAGCGCGCCGAAGGCGACGGGGAGGATCGTGAGCGGCACGAGGATCCCCGTATACCAGAGCATCTGGCGAATGGTCTCCCGCTCGCCCCACACGAGCGGCGCCATCGGGACGCCGGCGCGGTCATAGTCCCGCTGCTTGAGGAGCGCGAGCGCCCAGAAGTGGGGCGGCGTCCAGTAGAAGATGATGAGAAAGAGATAGATGGCGAGCAGATCGACGCGCCCCGTCACCGCGGCCCAGCCGACGAGCGGAGGAAACGCGCCGGCCGCCCCGCCGATGACGATGTTCTGCGGCGTGCTGCGCTTGAGCCAGCGTGTATAGACGAAGACGTAGAAGTAGAAGCCCGCGAGCGCGAGCGTCGCCGTGAGCACGTTCGCGAAGTGCGCGAGCAGATACGTCGCCGTCGTCGCGAGGAGAATGCCGAAGAGCAGCACCTCGCGCGCCGTCATCCGGCCGCTCGGAATCGGTCGCAGGCGCGTGCGTACCATGCGATCGTCGATGTCGCGGTCGAGATACATGTTCACCGCGTTCGCGCCGCCCGCCATCAAGTATCCGCCGACGAAGACGACGAGAACGAGCTGCCAGCTCGGCGTACCAGCCACGAACATCGGCGCGATGGTCGTCACGAGCAGGAGCGAGATGATGCGCGGCTTCGTGAGCGCGACGAGGTCGCGCGCGAAGGTGCGGGACGGTGAGGCGGCGACGTGCGTCACGACAATCCGATCCGCTCGGGCACCGCGCCCCTCCGTACGGTGCGCCGCTGCGCGGCCGCGCCGAACGGCGCACCCGCGCGCGCGGCGAGATGGGCGAGATAGGCGTAGGTGAAGGTGCCGAACCAGACACTGATCCCCACCGCTTCGTGGAGCGAGCGCAGCACAGGTGGGAGCGTCAGCAGCACCATCGACGCGGCAATGGTGAGTTGCAGGATCACGAGGCCCAACGCGACGGTGGCGGCACGCGCGACGGTGCGCGACTCGTCACGGCGGCGCGACAGACCCACGACGACGCCGATGAGATGCAGCAGCAGCAGAAATGCGAGCACGCGATGCGTGAGCTGCACGTGCACCGCTTCAGCGCCGACGGCCGCATCGCGACCGCATAACGGGAACGATCGGCAAGCAATCGCCGCGCTCGGCAACTTGGCTGTGAGACCACCGAGGGCGACGGTGAGGAACGCGATTCCCGCGGCGGCAGACGCAGCGCGGCTCACTCGGCCGGACACCGCTTCATCGACCGCGGCGCCGCCGCCGAGCGCACCGGCCCGCATTGCCGCGGCGCCGAGGGTGGCGAAGAGCGTCATCGCGACGAGCCAGTGTGCGACCGTTGCGTACGGCGGATTCCCGAGCTTGACCGTGACGGCACCGAGGAGAGCGGCGGTTATGACGACTGCCACCGCGAGTACAGCCGCACGCAGCACGCCACCGCGACCGCCGACTCCCGGTTCGTCGCGCGCGCGCCAGGCAGCGACGGCAAAGCCGACGACGGTGAGGACGAGGATGGACGCGAGCAGTCGGTGCGTCCATTCGACGACGAGATCCGGCCGGTTCATCGGTGGAAAGAGATGACCGTAGCAAAGCGGCCAATGCTCGCCGCATCCCATGCCGGAGCCGGAGATGCGAACGATTCCACCGAACACCAGATGCGTGAAGGCGACGAACAGTGCCGCGTACGAGAACCGGCGAAGTGCCGTCAGCGATCGCATCGAATCAGGCGCTCGGGTGCATCCCGCGCCACGTCATCACGAGCACGGCCGCGAGCGCGAGCGCAGGAATCACTGCCCAGGCGATCTCGAGACGCCGACGCGGCGCCGATCGCAGGACGGAGGCGAGGATGGCGACATGGGCAACGCCGCAGAGGAGAGCGGCCGCCCAGAAGAGAGTCGTGGCGACGAGTGGAGACAGCGCGAAATGGTTGTGCATTGTGCCACTCGAAAGGTGACGGCTGCCGCCGCATGGGTCAATCACGCAACTCGTCCTTCCCGGACGGACGTGCGCGCCCTAGCATACTGACTCATGCGTGACTCAACGACGGTCGATCCGCCTTCGGCGCTGCCGCGCCGCTTGGGACTGTGGAGCGCGGTGGCCGTCGTCATCGGCACGACGATCGGCTCCGGAATCTTTCGCTCGCCCGCGAGCATCACCGATCGCCTGCCCGGTCCGCTGCCGCTGCTGACCGTGTGGGTGGTCGGGGGCGCGCTGGCGTTGTGCGGCGCGCTGACGCTGGCTGAGATCGCCGGTGCACTCCCGTATACCGGCGGCATCTACGTCTTCCTGCGGGAAGGCTGGGGCAGGTTGGTCGCCTTTCTTTTCGGCTGGGCCGAGCTGGTGATCATTCGCGCCGCGGCGCTCGGCGCGATCGCGATCACCTTCGCCGAATATTTCCTGCGGGTGCTCGGGTTCGATCCGACGCACGCGCCGTACGATTCGTACGCGCACTATCTGGCGGCGGTGGCGATCGTCGTCATGGCCGGGGTGAACATCATCGGCGTGCGGTTCAGCTCCCTGATCCAGAACGTCACGACGATCGCGAAGTACTTCGGCCTCCTTCTCATCGTGCTGATCGCGCTCGCGTTAGGCTTTCCGCGCACGGGCGGACACTTCACGCCAGCCGCGCCGACGGGGAGCTTCTCGATCTCGGCGTTCGGGCTGGCGCTCGTGTCGGTGCTCTGGGCGTACGATGGGTGGGCCGACCTCAGCTTCATCAGCGGCGAGGTGAAGGATCCTCGGCGCAACATGCCGCGCGCGCTGATCCTCGGGGCGATCGCGATCATCGCCATTTATCTGCTGGCGAACGTCGCCTATCTCGCGGTGCTCCCGGTGGACCAGATTCGTGGATCGCGTCTGGTCGCGGCCGACGTGGCCCAGCGACTCGTTGGCGCGGGAGGCGTGGTGTTCGTGTCGAGCACCGTGATGCTCTCGACCTTCGGGACGCTCAACGGCTCGATCCTCACGTCGCCGCGGATCTGGTTCGCGATGGCCGACGACGGGCTCTTCTTCCGCCGCGTGGCGAGCGTACATCCGCGTTTCCAGACGCCGTACGTCGCGATCTCGATCGCGGCGGCGTTAGGCGCGGCGTTCGTGCTGCTGCGCACCTTCGAGCAGCTCGCGGACACGTTCGTGACGGCGATCATTCCGTTCTACGCGTTAGGCGTGGCGTCCATTTATGTTCTGCGACGCCGTCCGGGCTATCAGCCGCCGTTCCGGACGCCGGGCTACCCAGTGGTGCCGGCGCTCTTCGTGCTCGCGACGATCTATCTGCTCGCGAACGCGATCATCGATCCGTCGAGCCGCTGGGCGACGCTGGCCGTGATGGGCATAACGCTGCTGGGAATACCGGTCTTTTATCTGACCGTAGGAAGACGGCCCTCGGTCGGAGTTCGTAGCGAGCAGTCCATCGCGATCAGGGAGTGACTGTCATCCCGAGGAGCGAAGCGACGAGGGATCTGCTTCTCGCGCCCGTCGCAAAAGCAGATCCCTCGCTTCGCTCGGATGACAGACTTCTCTAGAATATCCGCAGATTGATGTACTTTCGCGGATTCTTCTTGAAGTCGTTCATCAGCGAATCGACGCTGCCGACGACGTGGCGGATGTCGCGGTAGAGCGAATCGTCCGTGAGAAGACGGCCTGCTGACCCTTCACCCGTGTTCAGCTTCGCCAGCGCCGTGTTGAGCTGGCGCGAGGCGCTGTCGAGCGAGCTCGCGAGCTTGGCGAAGTTCTGGCTCGTGGAGGAGAAGCTCTTCAGCGTCGAGTCGATGCGCGCGGAATCGATCGCCGTGGCGGCGCGGCGATAGGCGGCGAGGGTTGTCGTGAGATTGCGATTCTGCTCCGCGGCGATCGCCTGCATCTGCGCGGCGAGCGCCGACGTCGACGCGATGGTCTTGCGGAGATCTTTCACGCCGCCGGCCTGCACCAGCTCCATGTCGAGCGCCTGCGTCATGCGCTGCACGTTCATGCCGATCGAATCGACGCGGCTCATGATCTGGGCGATGTCCGGGCTGGGCTGACCTGCGGGCACGGTGTCGCCCGACGCGTAGTTCTGCGGCGAGACGGGGATCGTCGGCGTGAGCGCGACGGCGACGTCGCCGAAGATGCCGACTGGCTTCACGGTCGCGACGGAGCCTTTCGGCACGGTCTGGTCACCGTTGACGCGGAACGTCACGTCGAGATAGCCGTCGCGCCGGAGCTTCACGTCGCTCACGTAGCCGACGTTGACGCCGGCGAGGAGAACCGGCTGTCCCTGCTTCAGGCTCTGACCCCACTGAAAGCGGGTGTAGAGCGGATAGCCGGTGGAGAGCCCGCCGCGGGCCAGCCAGAGCGCCCCCACGACGAGGATCGCGATGGCGACCGTGATGAGGATGCCGACGGCAACTTCGTCGCGTCGTCTCATGCTTGCAGGAATGGTCCGAGCAGGATGGCAGTGATTGCGTCCAGCACCAGGATGACTACCGAGGTGATGACGACGGCACGGGCGGTCGACCGGCCGACGCCTTCCGCGCCGGTTTCGGTGATGTAGCCCTCGTACGAGCAGTTGAACGCGATGGCCGCGCCAAAGAGCGTCGCCTTGAGCAAACTATAAAACAGCTGGAAGCCGCCGTAGCCGAGGCGCAGACCCTCGCGAAAGTCGGTGGGCGGCACGTGCGTGAAGTTCACGGAAATGAAATACGCGCTCCCGAGGCCGACGGCGTTCGCGAGGATGACGAGCGTCGGAAGCATAACGATGGCCGCGAGCAGCCGCGGCACGACGAGATACGCGATGGGATCGAAGGCCAGGGTCTCGAGCGCATCGATCTGCTCGGTGACGCGCATCGTCCCGATCTCGGCGGTCATGCGCGCGCCGACGCGACCCGTGAGGACGAGCCCCGTGAGCAACGGCCCCAGCTCGAGCACGATCATCAATCGTGAGGCAAGGCCGACGAGCGACAGCTGGACGCCGGGAAAGAGCTGATAGCGGATCTGGATCGCGATGACCGCGCCGATGAAGGCGGCGACGATCGATGCCAGCGGCAGCGAATCCACGCCGATGTTCTTCATCTGGCGCACCATCTCCGCTGCCCACGTGCCTGGCTCCGCGAGCGCCCGCACGATGTCGCGCAGGAAGTAGCCGCGAAGCCCGATGTGCCGAAAGATGCCGAGGAAGCTGCGGGCGACGCGCCGGAAGAACCTCATGCCGGTGCGCTGCACGACAGGGAAGGTCTCCGTGGGCCGGAGATCCGTTCCGCGTGGATAGAAAGTGGAGCCCACTAGGCGTTATGCGGGCCGCGGGTCGCGGGGTGCGTTATGCACATGCGTACGGAACATAGCGCGCCCCGCGCCTCGCGGCTCCCGTCCGCACGTCATGTCCTGACACGTGCCATGAGCACGAGCCCGATGACGCCGAAGATCACGCCCGGCACCCATGCCGCGAGATCGGGCGGAATGAGGCCCTTGCCGCCGATCGCCTTCGTCAGCTGGATGAGCATGAGGAAGATGACGGTCGTCGCGAGGCTGATGCCGATGCCATACGCCGTGCCGCCACGCTGCGTGCTCGTCGCGAGCGGTGCGCCGAAGAGCGCGATGATGAGGCAGGTTGCCGGAATCGCGATCTTGAGCGCGCGCTCCACGCGCAGAAGGTTCGCGTCGCTGCCGGAACGTTCCTGGGCGCGAATGAAGCGCGTGAGCTCCTCGTAGCGCATCTCTTCGGGACTGCGTGGCTTCGCCATCATCTCGACCGGGCGCTCGGTGAGACGCCGATCGCGGAGACTGTCGAAGGCGATCGCGACGCTTGTCGGCGTCGTGTCCGGCACGACCTCGAGGTATCCACCGCCAAGCGTCCAGCCCTTTTTCGGCTCGTAGCGCGCGTTCCGCGCCGTCAGCACGTACGACGGATATTCGGCACCGTGGCCTTTCCGTTCGATCTGCGCCTGTTCCATCGTGCCGGCGTTGGTGTTGAGCTGGCCGATCTTGTACACGCGTCCATACTCGCCGGCGAAGGCGAAGTTGTAACGTGTCGTCTGCTGGGTCGCGACCGACTTCTCCTCGAGGAGATCGGCACGTCGCTGATTGGTGATCGGCACGACTTCGCCGAGGGCGAGATCGAGACCGCAGGCGAGGATGGCACCGAAAAGGATGGGCGCGATGAGGCGATAGAAGCTGATGCCCGACGCCTTGGCGGCGGTAATCTCCGAGTGCCGCGTGAAGCCGCCGATGGAGAAGACCGTGGCGAAGAGTACGGCCGCGGGGAGCACCATGAACATCGAATCCGGGAGCCAGTAGACGTAGCTCATGATGATGTTCTGCCGCGGCAGGTGGCGGCTGAGGTACTTGTTCAGGTTATCCGTCAGATCGATGACGACGAGCAGCAGCGGAAAGCCCAGCGCCGTGGAGACGAAGATCTTCCAGAACTCGAGAAAGACGTATCGATCGAGGGGCCTAACGATTCGCATTATGCTACTCTCCGCCGTCGTTCGAGGGGGAGGCCAACCTTCCGGCCGACGCGGGCGAGCCACATCCGCGTCGTTTCGATCAGCTCGCCGATGTCGCCGCCGCGACCGGTTGTCGTTTCGCGACCCATGCGCCAGGTGAGCACGATCCCGACCACGGTCATGATCACGTTCGTCCCCCACATCGCCCAGAACGCGGAGATGTAGCTGCGATTCGCGAGCTCCTCACCGCCGATCAAGCCGACGTAATACACGGCGAAGATGAAGAGACTGACGCCGATGACGAGGCCGACGCCCCCGCGCGGAAAGCGCAGCGCGATCGGCGCGCCGACGAGTACGAAGATGATGCACGCCGCGGCGAGCGAGAACTTCTTCTGGATCTCGACGTCGTAGCGATTCTTGAGCAGCCTCGCCTGATCGGCGTTGAGCTTGGCGAGATTCAGCCGCTGTTCCGGGGGCATTCCCGCCGCGCCACCCAGGGTAGTGCCCAGAGAAGGCGCGAGGCCCGTCGACGGTGCGGGCGGTGGTTTCACAGGCGCCGCCGCGGCGGGAGCGCCGCCGATGATGCGGCCGGCGCCAGCGAGAAGCGTGCAGTAGGCGCCCCCGATCCCGAACGGCGCCTTGAGCCTGACTCCCTTTGGATGCGGCCCCGACGGCGGCTTCGGCTGCGGCGCATGGTTCGCGATCGCCGCGGCAGGCAGTGGCGTCGCGGCCGCGATGGAATCGCGGAGCCATGCTGCCTCGACGGAGTCGAAGCGGGCGTGCTGGAGGCCCGTGTCCGCCTTCGCGAGCGCGGCCTGCATCTCACAGACGGACATCTCGCGGTCGCCCTTGGAGACGGTATCGGCGTCTCCGGTCTGCTGGAACTGCGACGCGACGCCAACGACGCGCATGAGCTGCCGCATGTAATAGAGTCGCGTGAGCTGGCCGGGCTTGTCCGTCGGCACAGTCTCCATGAGGCCGTGATAGAGCGTCATCTGGAGGTCGCGCATGTTCGGCGCGAACTCGATCTTCCCGCTGTCGGCGTAAATCGTGCGCCGGTTCACGGGATTGGCGACGTCGTAGATGGTGACGTCCCGCATCCGCGACGTGCCCTCATCGATATGGTTCGCGCGGAGATAGAGCTGACCCTCCTTCACCGTGTTGAGAACTTGCTCACGGAGGGCGAACGTCGGCTTGGTGCGGAAGATGTCCATCTGCAGCACCGCGAGCCGGTGGTTCGAGCGCGGCAGGATCTGATCGTTGAAGCCGATCATCACGAGCGCGAGGACGAACGCCCCCGCGAGTGACGGTACCATCAGCTGCCGAAGCGAGACGCCGCCTGCCTTGAGGGCCGTGATCTCGTTCTCCGACGCGAGGCGGCTGAAGGCATACAGCACGGCGACGAGCACGGCCATCGGCAGCGTCATCGCCACGGTGAAGGGGATCGAGAGGAGAAAGAACTCACCGATCACCTGCCAGCGGAGACCCTTGCCGACGAGATTGCCGAACTGGCGCGCGATGTACTGGAGGAGCATCAACGACGTCAGCGCCGTCAACGCGAACGTGAACGGACCGACATGCTCCTTGAGGACGTAGCGGCTGATTATCTTCACGACGTTTCCAGTCTCGTTTCGCGGAACTTCAGCAATTCCACAATGTTGGACGCCGGAGGGCCGGGGTAAGTTCCACAAGCGCCCGGCGACAATGCAAGCTCCGTGACCTGGCAGAGAGCGGAGAGCAGAGGGCAGAGGGTGAACTGCATACCGCGGAGCTCACTCTCGGCTCTCCGCGCTCTGCAAGGTAACCCCTCGTTCCTCGACACGTCCTCTTATCGTCCCCCTCGTGAGAAGACCGCTGCCCCTGCCAATCGTTGCCTGCCTCATCCTCTCGCTGAGTGCATGCGAGCGGTTCCAACGGCCGCGCACGACCTTCGACGGCGAGGCCACACTCGCCTACGTGAAGACCCAGCTCGACTTCGGGCCGCGCGTCCCCGGTACCGCACCCGCGCGACGCACCGGAGACTGGATCATCGCGCAGATGAAGCAACGGACGGACACGGTCGTCGTGCAGAGCTGGACACATGTCACCGCCAAGGGCGACTCGCTGCCCCTGCGGAACATCCTCGCTCGGATCAATCCGTCGGCGACGCAGCGCGTCCTCTACGTCACGCACTGGGACACGCGCCCTACCGCGGACGAGGACCTGAACCTCGGCAACAAGAGCCTGCCGATTCCCGGCGCGAACGACGGGGCCGCTGGTGTCGCGCTCCTCATGGGCATCGCCGACGCGCTGAAGAAGACAAAGCCACTGTACGGTGTCGACTTGCTCTTCGTCGACGGCGAGGACTACGGCAGCTTCGATGGCTACAATCCCGACAGCGCACTCACCGCGTCGTACGACGTCCTCATTGGATCGACGTACTTCGCGAACCACCTGCCGTCGCCGGACTACCGCCCGATCTTCGGCGTGCTCTTCGACATGATCGGCGACAAGAATCTGCAGATTTACCAGGAGTCGAACTCGGTAGCGCAAGCGCCGGAGGTGGTGAGCCGAGTGTGGTCGACCGCGGACGACCTCGGGTACGGCAAGTACTTCATCGACGTGAACAAGCAGGCGATGACGGACGATCACGTCCCGCTCCTGAAGCGCGGTCTACGCGTGATCGACGTTGGCGATTTCGACTATTGCCTGAACAACGAGGTCGGGTGCGAGCCGGGCGCGGATAATCTGCACCACACGCTGCAGGACACCTTCGACAAGGTGTCCGCGCGGAGCCTTCAGGTCATGGGGGATGTGGCGGTCACGCTGGTGACTCGTTAGGACGGACTCCCCGACGCAACGGCGCGCCTCGGATGCTCCGTTGGCAGGGAGGCATCAACGGGTTGAACGGCGAAACGGCCGGAAACTGCCTGAAAATGCACGGAAGAAGACAGAGAGCGGCAACGATTTTTCCAAAAGGATCGTTACCGCTCTTTTGTTACACCCGTGCCTTTCCCTGGCTCTTTCCGGCCGTTTCGCAGTTCATGCAATTGATCATTGCAGCAAATCGAAACTCTCGGACCTCAGAGCGGATCAACGCGCAGATGCCCTGCCATTCGAATTCCTTTGGTACGGCATGAAATGATCGGATGAGTCGAATCCGGGTGGGCACTGCTATCGTCGGCGCATGCCTACTCCAGCCGAAAAGAAAGCCCTCCTCTTCCTGGCCAGCGTCGGGTTGCTCGGCGCATCGGTCCGCGCGCTGCGGGCCGTGGGAACGATCGACGCCGTGCCGGCGGCCGACGCGCGCGCGCTTGACGGTCAGCTATCGGCGGTCGATTCCGCGCGGCGCGCGAAACAGGGAAAAGGAAAGGCCAAGACCAAGTCGCGAGCCGTACGCCGCCGTCGTCGCGCGCTGCCGGACAGTTTGCCCGACCTCGATACCGTGACGGTGCCGCGCGCGCCTAACGACAAGGCCGGCTCGATGTTGCCGCGCACGAAGATCGACGTCGATGTCGCGACGGCGGCGCAGCTCGATGCGCTCCCAGGCGTCGGCCCGGTCGTGGCACGGCGGATCGTTGTCGATCGCGAAAAACGCGGTCCATTTGGCTCACTCGCGAACCTGAGACGGGTCAAAGGGATTGGGCCCGCGCTCGCGGCGCGGCTCGACACCCTGGTGACGTTCTCGGGCACCCCGCGTCCTCCAAGTGCTACGCCGACGGACTCTTCGGCCACCGAGCGCAAGGGCGCACACCGTGCCTCGCGTGCTCGGCGAGGGGGACGCGGCGCGGCGCGAGCGCCTAACGGGTCCGTCCCGCCGCTCGCTCCCGGCTCCGGCTACTCTCGTCCTCCGTCACTCACCCCGCCCGCGCAATGGCAGCACCCGTCGTCGCCATCGAGCGAATCGGCGATCTCCTCGTCCGTGAGGGGCTCATCACGCGCGAGCAGCTCGCGCGCGCGCTCGAAGAGCAGCGCGCGAGCGGGACGCGGGTCGGGTACAATCTCATCAAGCTCGGGTTCATCGAAGAGAACGAGCTGACGAAGATGCTGGCGCGGCAGTACAAGATGCCCGCCATCGACCTCGCGCGCTTCGAGGTGGATCCAAAGATCGCGAAGATGATCCCGACCGAGCTCGCGGTGAAGAATCTGGTCATCCCGCTCAAGCGCGATGGCCGGACGCTCACCATCGCGATGGCGGATCCGACGAACCTCGGCGTGCTCGAGGATCTGAAGTTCATTACGCGCTACGACATCTTCCCGGTGATCGCGGGCGAGTTCACCCTGCGCAACGTCATCGAGAAGATCTACGGCACGCAGGACGAGCAGCGCCTCGAGAAGTTGATGAACGAGATCGAGCTCGACTCCGACGTCGAGGTCATCGAGGAGCAGGACGACGACGCCGCGACCGCCGCCGACATCGATGACGCGCCGGTCGTCAAGCTCATCAATGCCATCCTCACCGATGCCGTTAGGCGCGGTGCGTCGGACATTCACTTCGAGTGCTTCGAGCACGAGCTGCGCGTCAGATATCGAATCGATGGCGCGCTGTCGGAGGTCATGAAGCCGCCGATGAAGCTCAAGGCGGCGCTGATCTCGCGCTTCAAGATCATGGCGCAGCTCAACATCGCCGAGCGTCGCGTCCCGCAGGACGGCCGCATCAAGCTGAAGGTCGGGAACAAGGTCATCGACTACCGCGTCTCGACGCTGCCGACGCTCTTCGGCGAGAAGATCGTGCTCCGAATTCTCGACAAGGGCAATCTGACGCTCGACCTCGAGAAGTTCGGCATCGAGCCGCGCGCCGAGAAGGATTTGATGGAAGCAGTGATGAACCCGTACGGGATGGTGCTCGTCACCGGTCCGACAGGGTCCGGTAAGACGACGACGTTGTACTCCGCGCTCGCGAAGATCAATCAGATCGACGTGAACATCATGACCGCGGAGGATCCCGTCGAGTACAACATGTTCGGCGTCAACCAGGTGCTGGTGCGCAACGAGGTCGGCATGACCTTCGCCGCCGCGCTGAAGGCGTTCCTGCGGCAGGACCCGAACATCATCATGGTCGGCGAGATTCGAGATCTCGAAACCGGTGGTATCGCGATCAAGGCCGCGCTCACGGGCCACCTGGTGCTTTCGACGCTGCACACGAACTCGGCGCCGGAGACGGTGACGCGACTCCTGGACATGGGTCTCGAGCCGTTCAACGTCGCGTCCGCGCTCAATCTGGTGTTGGCCCAGCGACTGCTCCGCCGCATCTGCAATAACTGCCGCACGCAGTACGAGCCGACGGACGAGGAGCTCGCCGGCGCGAAGGTGACGCGCGCGACCACCCTCCGCGATCTGCGTTTCACGGATGAAGCGGTCGCCAACGCGAAAGCGAGAGCGACGAAGGAAGCGCTGGCCGGCCTCCAGCACGCAACGCTCGACACCGCGATCGGAGAGCTCGGCTTCTTCAAGGGCACTGGATGCGACACCTGCGCCGGCACGGGGCTCAAGGGACGTCAGGGCGTTTACGAGGTGATGCCGATGAGTCAGAAGATTCGCCGGCTGATCATCATGAACTCGGGCGCAGCCGAAATCCGCGACGGCGCGATCGAAGAAGGGATGCTCACGCTGCGCATGGACGCGTGGATGAAGGTGTTGAAGGGAATTACGACCGTCGAGCAGATGATTCGAGAGACAAGCGCATGAGCGGGGCGAGGGACGCGGGATGGGGGATGCGCCCTTTTCCTGCGCGCCCCGCGCCCCTCGGCCCGCGTCCCACCTACCAGGCATTCAGATGACCGCTCCAAATACAGCACCATCCAGCCTCAACCTCCGCGTTCTGCTCGAAGAGATGATCGAGCGGGGCGCGTCTGACCTGCACATCACGGCCGGCGAGCGGCCGAAGGTGCGCGTCGACGGCGACATCACGAACTCCAACATCGACACCGTGCTGCAGCCGAAAGACTGCATGCAGCTCGCGTACTCGGTGTTGACAGAGAATCAGAAGAAGAAGTTCGAGATGGAGGACGAGCTGGATTTCTCGTTCGGCATCCAGAATCTCGCGCGCTTCCGTGGGAACGTCTTCAAGCAGCGCGGCTGCGTGTCGATGGTCATTCGACAGATTCCATTCCAGATCCGGACCTTCGAGGAGCTCGGGCTTCCGAAGGTCATGGCCGATCTCTCGGATCGGCCCCGCGGGCTCATTCTCGTCACCGGTCCCACCGGTTCCGGTAAATCGACGACGCTCGCGGCGATGATCGACCGCGTGAACCGCAAAGAGAAAGGCCACATCATCACGATCGAAGATCCGATCGAGTTCATCCATCGCCATCAGTCCTGCATCGTCAATCAGCGCGAGGTCGGAAGCGACACGAAGAGCTTCCAGGCATCGCTGAAGTACGCGCTCCGTCAGGACCCCGACGTCGTGCTCATCGGCGAAATGCGCGATCTCGAAACGATTCAGGCCGGCCTAACGATTGCCGAGACGGGCCACCTGGCGTTCGCGACGCTGCACACGAATTCGGCGGCGGAAGCCATCAATCGTATCATCGACGTCTTCCCATCATATCAGCAGGGCCAGGTGCGCGCGCAGCTCGCGTTCTGTCTCGAGGGCATCATCACGCAGACGCTCCTGCCGAAGGCGAAGGGCCGCGGCCGCGCGATGGCGGCGGAGATTCTCGCCGTCACGCCGGCGATCCGGGCGCTCATCCGCGAGGACAAGATCCACCAGATCTACTCGATGATGCAGTCCGGCAAGAAGTACGGCATGCAGACGATGAACGACGCGCTCTACCAGCTCTACATGACGCGCGAGGTCGCGTGGGAAGATGTGATCCGTGCGTCGCACGATCCGATCGAGCTCGCCCGGATGTGCAACATGCAGATCGACGGCTTGGACGGGATGGACGAGCCGAAGAAAGCCGCGGCGGGCGGCGGCAAGCCGTTGGGACTAAAACGGTAGAGGGCAGAGGATAGAGAGCGGAGGGTGAACTTCACACGGATCACCCTCTGCTCTCCGCCCACAGCTCTCTGCCCGACGAGGAGATCAGAATGCCAGTTTACACATACTCTGCTCGCGCCATCAACGGTGAGCTGAAGAACGCGACGATCGACGCGCCTTCGCGCGAAGAGGCCGTTGCGCAGCTGCGGAAGCAGCGGCTGAACGTCGTCAAGATCGACGAGGCGCCGAAGAAGAAGAAGGGCGGCAAGGTCCCGATGCGCGACATCGTGATCTTCACCCGTCAGTTCTCGACGATGATCAACGCCGGTCTGCCGCTCGTGCAGGCGCTCGACATTCTCGCGAACCAGAGCGAGAACCAGGCGCTCAAGGACGTCACGAAGGCGGTCGTCTTCGACGTCGAGTCCGGAAACACCGTCGCCGACGCGCTGCGGAAGCATCCGAACGCGTTCACCGAGCTGTATGTGAACATGGTCGCCGCCGGTGAGGCGGGCGGTATTCTCGATACGATCCTGATGCGACTCGCGGTGTTCATGGAGAAGAACGACGCCCTCGTCCGCAAGGTGAAGGGCGCCATGATCTACCCCGGCGTCATCATGAGCGTGGCGGCGATCGCGATCACCGTACTTCTGGTGTTCGTCATTCCCGTGTTCGAGAACATGTTCGCGTCGGTGAACATGGCCCTGCCGCTGCCGACGCGCATCGTCATCGGCATGTCGCGCTTCCTCAAGGTCTACTGGTGGGCGGTCGGCGCGGGGATGTTCGGTTTGTTCTATCTCCTCAAGAATTACTACGCGACGTCGGGTGGGAAGCTGACGATCGACAAGCTGATGCTCAAAGCGCCCATCCTCGGCGACGTGCTCCGCAAGTCGGCGGTGTCGCGCTTCACCCGCACGTTAGGCACCCTGATCTCGTCGGGCGTGTCGATTCTCGATGGACTCGAGATCACGGCGAAGACCGCGGGCAATCGCGTGATTCAGGACGCCATCATGGAATCGCGCGCGTCGATCGCGGGTGGTGAAACGATTTCCGCGCCGCTCAAGAAGAGCGCCGTCTTCCCGCCCATGGTGATCTCGATGATCGCCGTCGGCGAGCAGACGGGCGGTCTGGACGAGATGCTCACGAAGATTGCCGACTTCTACGACGAAGAGGTGGACGCGGCAGTCAGCGGCTTGCTTGCGATGATGGAGCCGTTGATGATCGTCTTCCTCGGCGTGGTCGTCGGCGGCATGGTCGTCAGCATGTACCTGCCGATCTTCGACATGGTGAACGCGGCGGGATAGTCGCCCGGAGCGTCGAGCTGGCTTGCCGGGTGACGTAACGTAGGCATGAGGGGCGGCACGCTACGGCTGCCGCCCTTCGGCATTCTGTTCGGCGCGCGTCGTGGCGTGCGCCGCAGCGGCGGCGTACAATGGTGATTGAGTGAGACTTCGGCTCTACCTTCGACGGTGAGTAATGACCACGCAGAGAAGCCAGCGCGACGAAACCTCGACCATCCTTTCGCCCTGGCTCGTCCTCGCCGCGTGGTCCGTACCCGCGCTCCTCTCGACCTTCGAGACGGTCACCTTCGCCCGGCTTGCCGGCCACCCCATCGAGCTGTGGCGCGCCTTCGCGACCGAAGCACCGGGCTGGTACGCGTGGGCACTGTGCACGCCGCTGATCGCGGGCGTGGCGATGCGTGCGCCCCTCGTACGGCCGGTACGCGCGCGGAACGTCCTCGCGCACGTGGTCGCGTTCCTCCTCATCGCGCTCACCGCGTCGGCCGTGTGGGCGGCAGTCGGGCTCTGGCTGCGACCATCGCGCGGTGGATTTCTCGTCGCGCTGCGGAACTGGTTCGTCTCCGGACTGCCGTTCACGGTCGTCGTCTACGCCGCGGTGGTCGGGATCGTCTACAGCCTCAGCGATCGCGCTCGGCTCCGCGTGCGCGAGCGCGACGCGGCGCGATTGGCGCAGCAGCTATCCGAGGCGCAGCTCGCATCGCTCCGGATGCAGCTGCGTCCACACTTTCTCTTCAACAGCCTCAACGCGATCATGGCGCTGGTGCGAGATGCGGAGAACGGCCGAGCGGTCGCGGCGTTGGGCCTCTTGAGTGACATGTTGCGCACGACGCTCGACGCCGGGGCGCGTCATGAAGTGTCGTTGGGCGATGAAGTCGCGTTCACGCGGCAGTACCTCGAGATGGAGCAGCTGCGCTTCGGCGATCGACTGCGCGTGACGTGCGACGTGCCGCCAGAGCTGCTCGACGCCGTGGTTCCGCAGTTCGTGCTGCAGCCGTTCGTCGAGAACTCGATCAAGCACGGCATCCTCGACCGGCGTCGCGGCGGCTCGATCGACATCTCGGCCCGAGTCGCTGACGGCGCGTTGCATCTTTCCGTCATCGATGATGGAGTTGGGCTCGGCGGCGAACGAATGTCGGCCCGTGGCAACGGCGTGGGATTGACCAACGCGCGACTGCACCTCGCGCATCTGTACGGCGATCGCGCGGCACTGCGTGTCGGGCCCGGCCCGGATGGCGTGGGCGTCGCGGTGGAAATCACGCTACCGCTCCGGCGGGTGCGAGTGCCGGTGGACGCTGGCGAGCTCGTACTTCGTTAGCCAGCATGCGCGTTCTCATCGCCGACGACGAGCCACTCGCGCGACGGGCGCTGACGCAGCTCCTCGTCAGGCATCCGGACGTCGTCATCGCGGCGGAGTGCAGCGACGGGGCCGAAGCACGCGAGATGCTGACGCAGCAGTCATTCGACGTCGCCCTGCTCGATATCCGGATGCCGGAGCTGTCTGGGCTCGATGCCGCGGTCATCGCCGCCGGACAGAAACCGCTCATCGTCTTCGTCACGGCGCACCAGGAGTTCGGCGTGCCGGCATTCGAGCGCGGCGCGGTCGACTACCTGCTCAAGCCCGTCACCGAGGGACGGGTGGATGCGGCGCTCGAGCGACTGCGGGCGCGTCTCGCCGCCGATGCGGATGCGGCGCGATACCGCGCGCTTGCCGACGGTGCGTCGCGTTACACCGACCGGTTGGTCGCGCGCGTTGGTGACCGCGACGTGATCATCCCGGTCGCCGCGGTCGAGCTCATCGCGGCGGACGATGTCTACGCAGCCGTACACGCTGGCGGCCGGCGCTATCTCGTCCGCCGCCCGCTCGATGAGCTCGAGCAGTCGCTCTCGCCCGTGCAGTTCATCCGAGTGCATCGGTCGTACATCGTGCCACGTGACGCGGTGACAGCGGTGCGGCACGCGGGCGGGAACGTGGTCGTCGAGCTCCGGAACGGAGCGACGATCCCGGTGAGTCGGCGTCGGCGCGGTGAGCTCGTGCGTCTCGTCGCCACCGCTCGCGACACGACCACGACCGTTCGCAACAGCGACGCTGTCGGCTGAGGGCCCATCGGATAGCGTGGTTGGAGCACTCACTCCAATCCACTTGCTCATGCTCGCCGTCCGCATCGTTGCAGCTCTCCTGAGCGCCGCCGCGCCCGACCCCGGCGCGCGCGCCATCCTCGATACCGCGATCTCGCGCATGGGCGGGCTCGCGGCACTCAGCGCGGTCGACCGGATGCGGCTCGAGGTGATGACCGAATGGCAGCGCACGGAGTTCGTCGCGAATCGTGCGCCCACCATTCTCAGTTACGAGCTGAGCACGGAGTTGCGGGATTACACGATCCCAGCGTGGCGCTACAGCCGCCGCTTCTATTCGCCTAACGGGACGTCCGGCGTCGTCGACCTCGTCGCCGACTCGGTGGCGGCGATGGAGCTGAACGGGCGGTGGCGTCCGCAGAACGTCGCCTACGTCGACGAGCGCAACGAGGTGTTCACCTTCGCGCCGGAGCGTGTGCTCGTGCTGGCGAGTGCAGCCGCGGACGCGCGTGCTCTCCGCGACACGCTCATCGACGGGGCGAAGTACGCACGTGTCACTGCCACCGTGGGGAAATTCCACCCGACGCTTCACTTCCGACGGAGCGACGGCCTTCTCGCGTTCGCCAGCTTTCGCGCGGCACAGCCGAGCGACTTCGGCCTCGCGCCCTGGGGCACGATGGACGTCAGCATCACCTATTCGCTCTGGCGAAAGATCCCAAGCTCGTCGCTCGTCCTGCCGATGCAGCTGGACGTCGCCCGCGTCGGCCGGCCGTACAAGCGCATGACGACGATCTCCGTCGCCGTGAATCCCACGATTCCGGCAGAGTCGCTCACGGTAAATGATTCGTTGCGTGCAGCATTTCTCGCTGCATCGCGCAGGCCGATGTTCGACCTGCCGCTCGATTCGGCGCGCATTGTCGACGGCGGCTTCGCGCTCTTCGGCGCACCGGGAACACCGACTGGGGCCGTGAAGGTCGGCGGGCGCTGGCTTCTCGTGGAGGCCGGCACCGCGCCGCTCTCGATCGAGCGGAGCGTCGCGTTTCTCCGCCGCGCCGACTCGACCGTCGCGATTGCCGGAGCATTGATCACAGCGCCGACTGGTGCAGGTGGCCTCGCCTGGCTCGCCCGTAAGCAGATGCCGACATGGGTGACGAGCTCGGCTCGGCCCTTTGCCGCCGCAGCGCTGCGCGGCTGGTCGGTGCCGACGACGAGTGTTCGGCAGGTGATGCAGGACGCGTGGATTCGCGTCGGGACGGACTCGCTGCGAGTGGAGACGATCGATCTACCCGATTTTCCGGGAACGTCCCTCGTCTACGTGCCGGCCCTCCGGTGGGCGTATGCGTTTGCGGCGGGTCCCGTTCAGCTGAGCTACGTCATCGACCGCGTTCGGCAGCGAGGCTGGCGTGTCGATCGGATCGGCTCGGTTCGCAACTTCGTGGGGACGCCGGTCACGCCGGCGAGCGCGGCAAATCGTTAGGCGCGACCGGCAGTTGAGGGTGCGGTGCGCCATTGGTAGATTTCCGGCAGTCGCACCGCTGTCCCCGCCCGTAGCCCTCCGATGAATCGACGTAGATATCTGCAGAGCGCGCTCATTGGCGTGTGCGCCCTCCTGTTCACCGGTGCCCAGTTCGCGCCGTCCCACCTCACATTCAGTCGCTCCTTGCTCGCGACCGTGGCGCGGCCCCGAGCCGAACCGATAGCGGTCGCGGATTCGGCCGTCGTGAGGCACAACGCGGCGGCGATCAACGCGATGACGCGACGAGCCATCGACGCGCTCGCGGATGTCGTCGGCCCACTGAGTACGCCCGAGGCGTTGACGGATGCGGTGCGCAGCTACTTCGCGTTCAAGGCTGCGCACCCCGATGACGTGCGCAATCCGTATCTCTACTTCGTCGACTACGGTTTGCCGAGCACGACGCCGCGGGGCTACGTCTTCGATATGAAGTTGCTCAAGCGTCTCGACGGGCCGTTCACCGTCGCGCACGGGCGCGGCTCGGCGGCCGACCGCGACGGCGTGCCGACGCGATTCTCGAACGCCATCGGCAGTGCGGCGACGTCGCTCGGGCTGTACCTCACCGAAGCGACGTACCGATTCCGCGGCAATTCAGGCGGCCGACGCTACAGCTCGATCGGCCTCCGCCTCGTCGGCGTCTCGGACGGGTTCAACGACAACGCGTTGGCGCGTCGCGTCGTGGCGCACGGCGCGCCGTACGTCACGCCGGCGAAAGCAGGTCGGAGCGAGGGGTGTCCGGCGATGGAGCAGGCACGGGCACGCAGGCTCCTGCCGAAGCTCGCGAACGGCGGCATGGTGTTTCTCTACGCTCCCGATTCGACCTGGCTGACCAGCGATCCCTGGGTCACCGGGGACGGGGAGTAGCCGAGCTCGCACTCGTCGGTGCGCTCGCCAGTGTTGCGCGGAGGTGCTCGTAGCTGACGCGCGCCGCCGCGATCGAGTCGCCCCAGTCGGCGGCTGAGTCCTGCTCGACCACGAAGTGCTTCAGACCAGCGACGTCGGCATGCTTGAAGATGTCGGCGTAATCGATCTCACCGAGGCCCACGGGAACGAGCCGCGCCTCGGCCATCCGTCCTCCCTGGTCCGGCAGCGCCGGCAAAGTCTTGAGGCTTGCGACATCCTTGACGTGCCAGAGGACGAAGCGGCCCGGAAACTTCTGAAACAGATCCACCGGATTCTGCCCCGCGACCACGGCCCAGCCGATGTCCATCTGAAAGACGACGAGCTCGGGATCGGTCTCGTTGAGGAGAATGGTGTACGGGACGTCGGGCGAATTCTTGCACGGCACGAACTCGGCCGTGTGATTGTGGATGAGTAACTTTATACCAAACTTTCGCGCGAGCTCTCCGATGCGGTTGTAGCGCGCGGCCTCGTGCTTCACGTCCTCGGCGGCGCGCGCCTGCACCATGTTCCGGACGAACTGCTGCATCGCCTGACGCTCCGCGGCGGGGCTGGTCGGTGCTGGCGACGTCGTGTCACGCGTGGGACGCACGCCAGTAGTCCGGCCGGCCGTGCGGTTGCGACCACTGCTCTGACCAGCAACGCCATTACCGCGGGCGGGCCGCGGCTCGGCGAGACTCGCGTACTCGATGCCCATGACCTTGAAGCCAGCGAGCTGCTTCTCCATCTCCGCGTCGGTGCCGACGGTGACGCCCGAATGGGTGCTCGGCATCTTGAGCCCGAGCCGGTCGAGCAGCGCGCGAAACTGTTTCGGCGTCATGTTCGCGTAGCCATTGGCGGGCTCGATCTCCTTGTAGCCGATTTTCGCCACCTTCTCGAGCGTGCCGACGTAATCCTTCGCGGTGAGATCGCGAACGGTCCAGAGCTCGAGCCCGATCTGACTCGCCCAGTTCGGCGCCGACGACTGTTGTGGCGTGCTCGCTGAAAGCACGGAGGCAAATGCCGCGTCGACGCGGCCGGCGGCCGCCAGCCCTCCGGCCGCGACTGCCATGCCCTTGAGGAACTCTCTCCGCGTGGTGTCTGATTCGTTAGGCATCGAGTTCATCCGTTGTTGTCATCATGAGCAGCGAAGCGAAACCCATTGTCATCCCGAGCGAAGCGAGCGATCTGCTCTTCGCGTGCGCTCAGAGCAGATCATTCGATTTGAAGTCGCGAGCGCGATGCGCTCGCTCCAGTGCACCGCGCAACCAACAACAATCAGATCCGCGTCGCTTCGCTCCTCGGGATGACACGTGGACTACTCGGCACGCAGCGCCACGATCGGATCGACGCGCTGGGCGCGGCGAGCGGGGAGATATGCCGCGAGCAATGCGACGAGCATCAAGAGCACCAACACCACGGCGAGCGTCAACGGATCCGTCGGGCTCACGGCGTAGAGCAGCGATTGCAGCGCGTGCGTGCTCGCCAACGCCGCCAACAGTCCTGCGACAGCGCCAACGGCGGCGATCGTCAGCGCACGCCCCATCACGAGTCCACTCACCCGCGCCGGCGTCGCGCCGAGGGCGATGCGCACGCCGATCTCGCGCGTGCGCTGACGAACCGCCGCGGCCATGACGCCGAAGAGTCCGACCGCGGCAAGCGAAACCGCCGCGCCGGCAAAGAGCGCGAGGAGGAGCGCGTCGAGCCGCGGCAGCGACAGTGGCCCCGCGACGTACGTCTCGAGTGGTAGCGCGCTGACCACCGATATGCCAGGTACCGCCTCGCTAACTGCCCGTCGCACCGCGGGAGCGAGATCGGCGGGGGCTCCGGTAGTCGCGATGACGAGCGTCAACGGCGTGACAGGAAACGGCGACTGACGGAGCGGCAGATAGATGCTCGGCCGCGGATCGCGGAGGTTTCGATAATGTGAATCGCGCACGACGCCCACCACCGTGTACAGATCCTTGTCCTCGCCTAGTCGCCGCCCGATCGGATCGCTGCCGGGCCAGTAATGGCGCGCGACGGACTCGCCGATGACGACCACCGGCAGCGTGCCCTCCCGATCGCCATCGTTGAGCAGCCGCCCGCGTACGAGCGAGATCCCGAGCGTGCGGAAGAAGCTCGGTGTCACGACCTCGTAGTCGAGCACGGGATTGGCTGCTTCCTCGTTAGGCGTCTGACCCTCCGCGGGGAGACGGCCGAAAACGCCGCCGACCTCGGCGAAGGGAGGCGTCAGCATCGGCGCGGCGGCGCGGACGCCAGGCAGCGCCTCGAGCCGCGCGACGATCTGGGCGACTCGGGCGTCCGCCTTCCGCGCGTCGCCGATGTCCAGCGAATGGCCGACCGTCAGCTCGGCGACGAGCACACGCGACGGATCGAAGGCGAGATCGATCTGCTCGAGCCTGACGAGGCTGCGTACGACGAGCCCTGCCGCCGCGAGCACGACCACCGCGAGCGCCACCTGTCCCGCGACCATTGCCTCCGTGCCTAACCAGCCGCGCCGGCCCGCATCGCTCTGGCGAGCACCAGCGCGCAGCGACTCCTGCAGCTCGGCGCGCGACGTGACGAGCGTCGGCCCGAGCGCGAAGAGCAGGGTCGCGAGTGAGGTGATGGCGATCGCGCCGACGATGACGGAGCCGGTGACCTGGATCTCATCGAGCCGCGGCGTGCCGGCGGGCGCGAGCGCGACGAAGGCGCGTACGGCCGCGGCGGCGAACCCCACGCCGACGAGAGCGCCGCCCGCCGCGAGCAGCGCGCTCTCGGTGAGGAGTTGCGCAACGATGCGCCCGCGCGCCGCACCCAGCGCCGACCGGATCGCGATCTCACGGGCCCGGCCGCGGCCGCGCACGATGAGCAAGTTGGAAACGTCGATGCAGGTGATGAGGAGGAGAAGCCCCGCCGCCGCGCCGAAGGCGAGTACGGCTGGCCCGACGTTGCCGACGACGTCCTCTGTCAGGGGACGGGCGACGCCGCGCAGATGCCAGCGACTGCCGGCGGTCTCGCGTCGCTCGAAGAAGCTCGTGAGCTCGGCCCGTGCGTCGCCTAACGACGACCCGGGCCGGAGCCGCCCGATCAGATTCAGCTCGGCGTAGATCGGCTGATCGCCGAGCGGTCCCGAGCTCGGAATGACGGCCGCCCAGAAGTCGACACCGCGTGGGTAGTCGAGGCCTAACGGCATCACACCCACGATGGTGTACGTCACACCGAGCTCGTGAAGCGTGAGCTGGCGGCCCACGACGTCCGATGCACCGCCGAAAAACCGCTGCCAGCCCAAATAGCTGAGCACCGCGACGGGCGCGGCGCCGGTCACGTTGTCGTTCGGGCGAAGCGCACGGCCGAGGAGCGGCCGCGTTCCCAGCAGATCGAAGTAGCCGCCCGAGACGAGCGAGCGACGCAACCGCGCAATGCCACCGCCGAGGTCGACGTCGACGGCCATCGCACCGCCGTACGAGAAGAGCTCGACGCGCTCGAGCGTTTGAGCGCGGCGCTGAAATTCCCGCGCGTCGCCGAGGAGGAGTGGGAAGTGATCCGTGCGTCCGTCGCGTGTCATGCCCCACAGCACCGCAACCCGATCCTGCTGCCTGACAGGGAGGGGCCGCAGGAGCACGGCGTCCGCGATGGTGAAGACGGCCGTCGCGAGGCCGATCCCGAGGCCGAGGGTGAGCACGACGCCGACAACCCATCCGGGGGCGCGGCGGAGCGTGCGGACCGAGAACCGGAGGTCCTCGCCCACGGCGCTCGATGCGTGAATGCTCATTACTGAAGGTAGAAGGCGAACACCGATCCGTTCTCGGCAGTGACGAGCACGTATTGCTTGCCGTCGAGCGTGTAGGTCTCCGGCGCGTTCTCGACGGAGCCGATGCGGGCGTGCCAGAGGGGCGTCGGCGGTTGCCTTCCGCGCAAGCCGTACGCGACGAGGCTTCCGGCGCCGTCGTTGGCGAAGAGCAAACCGCTCGCCGTGGTGAGAAGGCCCGTGGCGCCGCCACCGCCTTCGAGGCGGTGCTTCCACGCGAGCTTGCCCGTCTGGTAGTCGATCGCGACGATCGATGTGCCAAGGTTGCCAACGTTGTTCTGGTCGCTGCCGCCAAGACCCACCATGACGCGCGGATCGGTCGTGGTGAGGTAATACATCGAGTAGATCTCGCGTAGCACGACGTACAGGAGGCCGTTGCGCTGGTCGAAGCTCGGCGGATACCAGTTCGTCGCGCCGCCGTTGTCGGGCGAGACGAGGGAGCCGGCGACGGTATTGTCCTTCTCCGGGTTGCGCACCGTCTGGCCCTTGGCGTTGATCTCCGCGGCCCAGTTCGCGGCCTCGTCGTACTTCGACGTGAGCAGATGCTCACCGGTGACCCGGTCGAGTACGTAGAAGTAGCCATTCCGCGCCGCCTGGATCACCATCTTGCGCGGCTTGCCCTGGAAGGTGCCATCGATGAGCACCGCCGGCTGCGTCGAATCCCAGTCGTGCGTATCGTTAGGCGAGGTCTGGTAGTACCAGACGATCTTGCCGGTGTCGACATTCAGCGCAACGATGGCGCACGTGTACAGGTTCGTGTGGACGTCCTTGGGCGCGCGGAGCATCGCGGTGTAGGCGGGCGTCGGGTTGCCCGTGCCGATGATGTAGAGATGCGTCTCCGGGTCGTACGAGCCCGCCATCCAGACCTGCGCGCCGCCGTGCTGCGCCGCATCCAGGCTCGCCCACGTCTCGAGCCCTGGGTCGCCCTTCTTCATCGGCACCGTGTAGAGCTTCCACTGTAGATCGCCGGTTTTCGGATCGAACGACTGAAGGAAGCCGGGCGAATCGAGGTCGTCGCCCGTGCCGACGACCACGTGGTCGCCGACGACCATCGGCGCGGTCGTCGAGAAGTACTGCTGCTCGAAGTCGGAGATCTCCTTGTGCCAGCGCTCCTGACCGGTCTTCGCGTCGAGCGAGACGAGGTAGTCGTCAGGCGTCTCGAAGAAGAGCCAGTCGCCATACATGGCCATGCCGCGATTACCGATGTGCGTCGCGCCGCGCGACTTCCACCAGTAGTGCCAGATCACGTGGCCATCGCGTGCGTCGACCGCCCAGGCGTTGTCCGGCGACGCGATGTACAGGATGCCGTTCACCTGCAGGATCGATCCCGAGAGTCGCGGTGATCCGCTCGACGAGCCCGGAATGGTCACCGGCTCGTCAGTGACGCCACCCGTAATTGTCGCGGCGCGCGGGCCGAAACCGCCGTCGCCGCCCGGGCCCGCATTGAGGCGCAGCACCCAGGCGAGGCTGAGATGCCGGACGTTGGTGGTGTCGATCTGGGTCAGGGGACTGAAGCGGCGCTGGGTGTAGTCACCAGCGTAGGACGGCCACGCATCGGTCGCGGGCCGTAGCAGGACGGCCGGGTCCAGCCCCTGAGCGGGCAGCGTGGCCGTCGGTAAGGCGATCGCGAAGGTGAGGAGCAGCGTGAGTGATCTCGTCATTGGCGTTCGGTCGGCGCGATGGGTGTTTAGCATTCGTGAATCACGTCCGGTCACTTCAAGGTGACGAGATAGGCGGTGAGGTTGTGGATGTCCGCGTCGCGCCATTTCGGGAGCATGTCGATATGCCATTGCAGCGGATTCGTGACGACGACTTTGGGTATCGAGTCGTGGCGCGCGAAGCTGCGGTAGGTGCCGTCCGCTTGCCGCAGCGCGACGATGAACGAGGAGAGATGGTCGAGCTCGCCTTGCACGACTTCGCCAGAGGGAAGGGTGACAGCGACGGTCGTGGGTGGAACCTTGGGCGGCGCCGCACCGCCGCGTCGTCCGACGCCCATGCCGCCGCCGGAGACAATCAGATTTTGAATCGTCTTGGCATCGTACTTTCCGGCGATGCCGGCCAGATCTCCCGTGGCCGAATGGCATTGCGTGCACCGTCCGGCCCCATTGAAGTAAGCCGCACCGTCTCTCGCGTTGCCGACGAGGATGTCGAGGGTGCTCGTCGCGCCGCGATCGGACAGCGGTTGCGCGTGGAGCCACGCGGCGATGTCGCCGATCTCCGCGGCGCTCAGCGTGAACTTCGGCATCCCGCGCGCGGGAATGCCGTTCTGGACGATCGGCGTGATGAGCTCTCCGCTCTGATCGCGGAGGACGATGACGTCGCGGACGAGGTTGGGTCCCGTCTCACCACCTCGCGCATCCGAGCCGTGGCAGAAGGCGCAGTTGCTCCGAAACAGCTGTTGGCCGCGTGCGACCTGCTGCGGAGGGGCCGGCGCACGCACCGGATAGTCAGGAGCACGCTCGGGGCGGGCGCGCGCCGGCTGCGCCGATGGCGTTGGCCGCGGGGGATTCTGTGCCGCTGCCGGGCGAGGGAATGTGGTGGCGACAAGCGCAGCCACGACCGGGATGACGCAATTCCAACAGCGTGTTCGTAGGAGCATCAGTCGAGTCCCTTGAGCAGGAAATGAGGCGCTGGCGTGATAGTGCGTTTCCGGCTCCGCTGGCGGAAGAGCCGAGTGCGAAAGGAATGACCGGCGGGAGGGTGATTGTGCGTTTTCCAGGGTGAGTCCGAACGCCTGACGTCGCACACGGAACACAGGAGCCGTCGCTGATGCGCTTCAACCATTCTTTCCGCGTCGTGCTCGCCGCCGCGATGACGCTCGCGGCGGCGTGTCACGACAGCACCTCGCCCGCGCCGCTGCCAGTCTCGTTCGACGCCGCGCACGCCCGCGCCCGCGTCGAGCCACTCGCGAAGATCTTCGATCTGCCGATCTTCACATCCTTCCAGGGCGCGCTCACGCACATCGAGCCCTACTTCCGGGCCGGTGGGAGCATTCCGGACGAGGTGAAAAACAAGACGTTCGTCTTCGATGCCGCGTCGCAATCGTACGTCGTGGATCCGTCCGCGGTCGGCATCCCGGCCGGTGAGGTGCGCTACGCGCTGTACGCATGGGACGGCGCCACCGGCCGGCCGGCGATGCCGCTCAATCGCGTCGGTCACGTCGATCTCGCGGAGGTGAGCACGGGCGCCACCGCGCCGCGCCAGGTCGAGCTCCTCGTGGTGCGCGAGTCGCCGTTCACACCGGTGGCCGACTTCATCGTTATGCATAACGCCGTGAACGGCGTCAGCACATTCGGCATCGAGGGGTCAGCCACTGATGGGTTCACGGTCGGGATCGTCGAGCTCGACGGCACGCAGAGCGGCGCCGACGGCCAGCATCACCTCGTCTACAACGTCACGTTCACGACCTCGCCCTCCGACGTGAGCGCGGTGGAGCAGTTGGTTTACGACCAGGCGACGGCATCCCAAGCGGGCAGTCTCGCCATCGCGTACGACGGTCACACCTTCTCGGACCAGAGCGTCGCCAACGGCGTCGAGCTCAAATACGACGGCAGTCTCTATGCACGCGTGCTCTTTCCGAGCAATCCGCAAGACCAACTGCGATACCTGCGCCCCGATGGCACGTCACTGACGGCAGACGAGATCACGAACGTCAGCGGGCTGCTGAATCGCACCGTCGCGACGAACTTCTTCTGGATCAATCTCGCCTGGCCGTAGCGTACGGACCGGCAGTTGCAAGGGCGTGACCGAACCTTTCGGTCCTCGCTCGCGATGCACGTTCTGTCTTTTCTGATCGGAGCGTTCCTCGTTCTGTTCGGTGCCGTGGACGCGCTCTGGACCACGCTCTGGGTCGACGGGAACGCGGGTCCGATGACGCGTCGGCACAACTCGTGGATGCGGCGCGCGATCCTTCGCGTCGCCGGCAGCAACCACCGGATGCTGAGCCTCACGGGCCCGATCGTGCTCGTGGCGAGTGTGCTCGTCTGGGCCGTCATGGTGTGGACGGGGTGGGTGCTGCTCTTCAGTGCCGACTCCAGCTCGCTGGTGGATACGCGGAGCGGCGCGTCCGCGGGGATCGCCGACCGGATTTATTTCGCCGGGTCGACGATGTTCACGCTCGGCAGTGGGGAGTTCACGCCGAGCGGCTCCTTCTGGAAGATCGCGACGGCCTTCGCGGGGCTGAACGGATTGTTCATGCTCACCCTCGCCGTGACCTACCTCCTCGCGATCATCGAGGCAGTCGTCGCGAAGCGGTCGTTCGCCAGTCAGGTCTGGACGCTCGGCCGCACGGCCGAGGAGTTCATTCTGCACGCGTGGGACGGGCACGGGTTCCCCGCCGTCGAGCTGCAGATCGTCTCGATCACGGAGCAATTGCAGCTCGTCGCCGAACAGCACCACGCGTATCCGATGCTTCATTTCTATCACGAGGCGGCGAAACGACAGTCGGTTGCGCACAGCCTCGCGGTCTTCTCCGAGGTCCTGCTCACCTTTGCGCATGGGGTAGCGGAGACCGTCCGTCCGGCGCCCGCGGCGCTCATACCGGCGCAACGGACGATCGAGGAGTTTCTGGACACGCTCCGAGCGGCCTACGTCACGCCGTCGAAAAACCGCGCGGATCCGCCCAAGCTCGAGTGCCTAACGGCTGCCGGAATTCCCGTCGTCTCCCCGGTCGAGTTCGAGGCGGCGGTGCGGGAGCGCCAGGAGCGCCGTCAGCTGCTGCGAGGCTTCCTCGATAGCGAGCGGCGAGAATGGCCGTAGCATTCGGCGCCCGCCACGGCCCTGAATGCGCTAGGTTGGATTCGCTTTGATTCGCGCCATTCGCGTACCCTACCGTTGAAGGCTGAATGACCGTGATCAAGACGCGGCCAATGATCGCCACCGTCCTCGCGGGACTCGCCTGCCTAACGAACACGGCAACTCCGGCGCAAGCGCCCACCTTCGACGGCGCGGCGCGGGCGTCCTGGATCGCGCCACCACAGGTTCCCGGCGATTCGTTCGTCGTCTTTCATGCGCGGCACGCATTCAGCCTCACGTCCGTACCACCGCGGTTCGTCGTACACGTCTCCGCCGACAACCGCTACCGACTGTACGTGAATGGCACACCCGTATCGTCCGGACCACAGCGCTCCGACGTCGAACACTGGCGTTACGAGACGACCGATCTTGCGCCGCGACTGCGGGCGGGACGCAATGTCGTCGCCGCCGTGGTCTGGAACTGGGGCGCGGCGCGGCCCGTCGCGCAGCATAGCCATCGGACGGGCTTTCTCATGCAGGGCGCGAGCGCGCGCGAGGCGGCGCTCGTCAACACCGGCCCGCTTTCCAGCACAGTGGGATCCGAAGCTTGGAATTCACGTGACTTGAAGTCGCGG
>JADMIO011478653.1_pt1 | contig 56756 bp, 43 predicted proteins | sample 8958161 | NCBI WGS metagenome assembly JADMIO01 (sample SAMN16585339, study PRJNA669376) | soil metagenome | isolation source: Crop rotation soil | place: USA: Cullars Rotation, Alabama | collected 2011
CGCGCGCCTGGCCGCGCGCGCGCGCTGGGACAAGTAAACGACTTCAGGGACCGTGAAGGAAAGGCGAGTCGCGCGCCTCCCGCGCGCGACTCAGTCAGACAGGCTAGCCGAGGATGGCGAGAATCTGGTTCAGCAGGCGAGCCAGGCCACCGGGGTTGTCGAGCAGGCCGGTCACCGAGCACAGCAGGTTGCCGAGCAGGTTGCCCGCACCCGATTCCGCCGTGATGTTGAGCACGACCTGGTTGAGATCGACCACCAGCCCGAGAAGGTCCAGATGCAGCGGGCCGAGGACGAGGTTCAGGATGTCGCACGTCGCGGCGATCGCCACGCCGGGCGTTGGCGAAGTTGCCGCCTGGGCCGTCGAGCCGTTTACCGCCGCGGGAATCGTGACCGTCCGGACGATGGCGGTGTTGGTGGTGACGCCGTCAACCACCTGGGTCACCATGCCGGTGAGCAGGCCGACGGCGACGAGCTTGTTGTCCTGGGTCGCGAACCGCTGAATCTGCAGGGTGCCGACGAAGCCGCCCTGGGTCCCGACGACGCTCGGCGTGCCAATCACGGGGACGGTGAACGGGCTTGCCGCGCCCGCGCGCGTTTGCGCAATGGCTGCGGTAGGAGCGACCATCGCGGTCGTGAAGCACATCAAGGTCGCAAGCGCTAACTGTTTCATTGTCAAAACTCCTCAAAAGAAGATTCGTTGTCTGGCCACAGGGTGCCGTCGATCCACGTTAGGCGCAGCGCGCACCTGGATCCCTGTTGCGCGATTGGCGGAATCGCCTGTGCCTCGGCGAAGTCGCCAGCCCGGGTGCGGCGGCACGGCCGCGAAACGAGCTGGGCAGCACGTGATGGAACTGCTTGAAGTCGCGCGAGAAATGGCTCGGGTCGTTGTAGCCGACCAGCGCCATCACTTCCTTGACGCTGAGGAAGGTGCGCTCGACCAGCAACCGCGCTCGGCGCAGGCGCATCCGCCGCAGGTACTGCGACGGCGGAAGGCCGGTCTGGGTCGTGAACAGGTGACGGAAGCGCGACGGCGACAGGTTCACCTTCGCTGCCAGATCCGCCATGCTGAACGGCTCGGCCATCCGCGATTGCATCTCGGCCACCGCCCACGTCACCCGCGCATCGACCACCGGCGCCTTCATGCCGGTGGGTAGTTCAAGGACGCGGCCACGATGCTTGAGCGTTCAAGCAATGATGCGCAAACGGTCAAGCATACCACTGCGTCCCGGAAATTCGAGGGGAATTTTTGCTTACCAGTGTCGAGAATCGGCCTGCCCCCGGCCGGGGTCGGGCCAACCCGTAGTGTCAGTGTCGTACTTACACGACTGGGCCGGCCTGGCAGGCGGCGCACCAGTAGGTCAGCCGCGCGTCGCGCCCCTGCGCGCGCACGCTGATGCGCGTGCCGCAGCGCCGGCACGGCAGCCGGGCCCGGCCGTACACGTAGAGGCGTTCACCGGGATCGGCGCGACGCGTCGTCCGCCGATATCCACGGTAGGTCACGATCGCCGCACTCGGTTCAGCGACGTTGGCGTGCATGTGCTGCCGCGCCGTCGCCAGCAGACACCTCAGCGTCTCGTCGTCCAGCGTCCGCACCGCCGCGAACGGGTTCACGCCGCACAGGAACAGCACTTCCGATTTGTAGACGTTGCCGATGCCGGCGACGACGCGCTGGTTCAGGAGCACATCCGCGATCGCCGTGTCAGCCCGGCCGCGCAGGCGGCGGATCGCTTCCGCTTCGTCGAACGCCGAGCCGAGCAGGTCGGGGCCCATCTTCCGCAGATCGTCCTGCCGATCGATCGCGGCGCCGCGCAGGAACTCGGCTACCGGCACGTTGAAGCCGACCGCCTCGAACGCGTCGGTCCCAATCACGATGCGCATGTCGCGCCTCGGCCGCTGCCAGCGCTCGCCCGGACGGTAGAGGTGCCAGCTGCCGTTCATCCGCATGTGCGTGCGCAGCACGAGGTCGCCTGAAAAGCGCATCAGCACGTGCTTGCCCGCGGCGCTGACGCTCTCGATGGTGCGCCCGGTCACCGGTGTGTCGTCGTGGATGCGGGTGAGCGCCGGCAGGACCGACTCGAAACGCATGACCTCGCGGCCCGCCAGCGCGCGGTGCAGCGTGCGCGCGGCGCGGAAGATCGTATCGCCTTCAGGCATCCTCTTTTTTGTCGTAGCGCAAGACGGCGAACGGCGACGACCTGGGTCCGCGACGCTTGGCGGACGTCGAAGCAGGCGCGGGAGCCGACGGCACAGGTCGCGTGTACCCGGCCGAGCCGGCCAGTGCCGAGGTCTGCTTTGCCATCTGGAATCCCATCGCCGAGGGGTGGAAACCGGCTTCGATGAGGTACGGCGCGAGCGGATGATGCGCCGGATCCTGGCCGTTGATCTCAGCCAGCAGCAGTCCGCGGTGTTCGTCGCGCGCGAGCGTCGCCAGCGCGCCGGCGAGTGCCCGGGCCACCGTCGATCGGGCCGGTTCGTCATCAGGAAGATACGCCGTGACTTGCCGGCCACCGCGAGGGAGGTACGCCGCGAGCGCGCCATTGACGAGCACGACCAGCGCGCCGACCGTGCGGGTCGGGGCGCGGCCCGCATCCGCTTCCGACCCGCTCGCCTGTCCCGCCGAAGGCTTGGCGGACGCGGGCCATTTCAGTGTCGTGCCGTACGGGTTCGCCGGATCCGTCGCGGCGACGACCAGCACTTCGGGTTCCTCAGGGGTTTCACGCAGCGAGCGCAGTAGTTCGAGCGCTGCCGGCTGCGCGAATTGCGTGGCGCCGACGCCGACGAAGTATCCGCGGCGCACGCGACCGGCGTCCTCGAGCGCTTTCAACACGTCGTACACCGCGCCGAACCCGCCGGTGATCCCCTCGGCCGCCGCGACCTCGCGCGTCACCACGCCGTAGCGCGTGAGCAGTTGCTGCGCCATGGCGGTCGACCACTGGGTGTCGGTTGCCGGCGCGGGGACGCGATCGGCCAGCAGCGACCAGCGCCCCTCGGCTGAGGGCGGCGCGACGCGGCGGCTGCGGAACGCACCCGGCTGCGCGCGGCGATCACGCTTGCGCGGCCGGCGTGTCGGCGCGCGCGTGAATGCGCGCAAGGCGTGGAAGGTGTCGTTGGTCAGGAGGCCTTTCCAGACGAGATCCCACAGGGCCTCGACCGTTTCGCCAGGATAGCCGCCGCCTGCCGCCTCGTGCAGCGCGGCGAAGAACGATGCGCCGTGACGCCTGAGGTGCGCCAGGATGGCCTCTTCCCGCTCGGAGAGTTCGGCGACCGGCGCGGGGCGCCACAGCCGCGAGATGTGATCGGTGAGATAGAGCGCGACGCGGCCGTCGCGATCGCCGACCGGTTCGACCCCCCGCCAGACGACCTCGCCGGCGGCGGCGAGCGCGTCGAGATCGCCGGGCGCATAGCCGTCGATGCGGGCAGCCAGGATTTCCGACTCGAGGATCGACGCCGGCAGCGGCGCTCCCTGCAGGTTCTCGATCACGTCGAGCAGCGCATCGAGTCCGACGCGGCGCCGGACCAGTCCCTGCCAGGCCGTCACGAGGCGCGCGAGCACCGGCGGCTCCACCGGCTCGACTTCCTTGCGCAAGCGCGCCAGCGATCGACGGCGGACGGTCTGCAGCACGTCGGCGTCGCACCACTCGCGCCCGGTTCCGCCGGGACGAAATTCACCCTCGAGCAGCCGTCCGGTTGCCGCGAGCGTCTTGAGCAGCGACTCCGCCGTCGATCGTCCGAGCGCGTAGCGCTGCGCGAAGTCCGCGGTCGTGAACGGGCCGTGCGTTCGGGCGTAGCGCCGCGCCAGGTCGAGCGCGGCATCGCGCACCGGCTGCAGCAGTGATTCGGGCAGCCCGACAGGCAGCGGCACGCCGAGGGCATCGCGGTAGCGCGCGGCGTACTCGATGGGGATGAATCGCGGCTCCCCCGCGGCGTTCACCTGCAGGATGCGGCGCTCGCGCGACAGACGGTCGAGGGCATCCGCGGCGTCGGCGGTCGAGCGCGGCTGCACTTCGGCAGCGGTGAGATCGCCGAGGTGGAGCAGCAGGTCGTGAACGCCGTCGACCGAGCGCGCGCGATAGCGCTCGTCGATCTGCTGCAGCTGGCGCTCGACGTCGGCGAGCGCGTCGGCGTCCAGCAGTTCGCGCAGCTCCGCCTCTCCGAGCAGCTCGCGGAGCTGGGCCTGATCGATCGACAGGGCCTGGGCGCGCCGTTCCGCGAGCGGCGCGTCGCCGTCGTAGATGTAGTTGGCGACGTAGCCGAAGAGCAGCGCCGAGGCGAAAGGCGAGGGGATTGCCGAATCGACGGTGACCGTCCGGACCTCGCGCGCTTCGATGCGGGTCAGCGTCTCGATCAGGGCCGGAATGTCGAAGACGTCGCGAAGCAGCTCACGGTACGCTTCGAGGATCATCGGAAACGAGCCGTACTGCGCCGCCACGGCGAGCAGATCCGCCGCGCGCTTGCGCTGCTGCCACAGCGGCGTGCGGCCGCCGGGCCGGCGGCGCGGCAACAGGAGCGCCCGCGCCGCGGCTTCGCGGAATTTCGCCGCGAAGAGCGCCGTGCCACCGAGCTGCCGGACGACAAGGGCTTCCGCCTCGTCCGACGCCGGCAGCAGCAGCGACGGATCTGGTGGATTCTCCGTCTCCGGAAACCTGACGACGAACCCGTCATCGGTCCACATGGTTTCAGCGTCGGTCCCCAGATCGGAGCGGACGCGTTCGACCACGGCCATCGCCCAGGGTGCGTGCACGCGTGAGCCGAACGGCGAAAGCAGGCAGATGCGCCAGTCGCCGAGCTCGTCGCGCGTGCGCTCGATCACGATGGTGCGGTCGTCGGGCACCGCGCCGGTCGACGCCGCCTGGTCGGCGAGATACCGTACCAGGTTCTCCGCGGCGCGGGCGTCGAGATCGTGCTGCTTCGTGAGCCGCGTGACGGCCGCGGCCGGCGGCATCTGCCGGAGGCTGCGCACCAGCTCGCCGATGTGACGGCCCAGCTCCAGCGGCCGGCCCGCGTTGTCGGCCTTCCAGAACGGCATCTTGCCGGGCTGTCCAGGCGCCGGTGAGACCAGTACCTTGTCGTGCGTGATCTCCTCGATCCGCCATGAAGAGGCGCCGAGCAGGAAGGTCTCACCGACGCGGCTCTCGAACACCATCTCTTCGTCGAGCTCGCCGACACGCGCCTGCGGCCCGCGCTCTCCGATCAGGAAGACGGTGTAGAGGCCGCGATCGGGAATCGTGCCGCCGTTGACCACCGCGACGCGCTTCGCCCCTTCGCGCGCGGTGACCTCGTTCTTGAGCCGGTCCCACGTCAACCGCGGGCGCAGGTCGGCGAAGTCGTCCGAGGGGTAGCGTCCCGACAGCATGTCGAGCACGCCTTCGAAGATCGAGCGGCTCAACTCCGCGAACGGCGCCGCGCCGCGCACCGCGGCGAAGAGCGCGTCCACGTCCCAGCGTTCCATCGCCACCATGGCGACGATCTGCTGCGCGAGGATGTCGAGCGGATTGCGCGGATAGCGGATCGACTCGATTTGCGCCTCGTGCATCGCGCGCGCGACGGCGGCGCAGGCGACGAGATCGCCGCGGTACTTCGGCACGATGACGCCGCGGCTCGGCTGGTCGATGGTGTGCCCGGATCGCCCGATGCGCTGCATGCCGCTCGCAACCGACGGCGGCGCCTCGATCTGGATCACCAGGTCGATCGCGCCCATGTCGATGCCGAGCTCGAGCGACGACGTGGCGACGAGCCCGCGCAGCTGGCCGGCCTTGAGGCGATCTTCGATCTCGATGCGCTGCGGGCGGGCCAGCGATCCATGATGCGCGCGCACGAGCGGCTCCCCGGCCAGCTCGTTCAGCGCATTGGCCAGCCGCTCGGCGATGCGCCGGCTGTTGACGAAGATGAGCGTGGACCGGTGCGCCTGCACGAGCTCGAGCAGGCGCGGATGAATCGCCGACCAGATCGACGATCGCGCCGGTCCCTGCGCCGCGGGGCCGCTCGGGATCTCCTCGATCTCCCCGATCTTCGCCATGTCCTCGACCGGCACTTCGATCTGGAGCTCGAGCCGCTTCTTCTGCGACGTGTCGACGATGGTGACATCGCGATACGTCGGTGATGCGCGGCCGGCGGTGAACTCCTCGTGGAGCGCGTCCTCGGCTTGACTGACTTCTTCCGATCCGTGTTTCCCGTGTTTTCCGTGGCTTCTCTTCGATCCGTGTTTCCCGTGTTTTCCGTGGCTTCCCTTCGATCCGTGTTTTCCGTGTTCTCCGTGGCTTCCCCGGGAACCGTGTTCTCCGTGGTTTCCCCCGGTGCCGTGCAACCAGTGGCTTCCCCCCAGGAAGCGCGCCACTTCGTCCAGCGGCCGCTGCGTCGCCGAAAGGCCGATGCGCTGCGGCGGCGCGGCGGTCAGCGCGTTCAGCCGCTCGAGCGAGAGTGCCAGGTGCGCGCCGCGCTTGGTCGGCACCAGCGCGTGGATTTCGTCGAGAATCACCGTGTCGATCGATCGCAGCGCCTCGCGGGCGTTGGAGGTCAGCAGCAGGTAGAGCGATTCAGGGGTCGTGATGACGATATCGGCCGGCTCGCGCTGGAAGCGCGCGCGCTCCGCGGCCGGCGTGTCGCCCGTGCGCACCGCCACCGACGGCGTGTGGAACGCGTCGCCGCGCGCCGCGGCGCGGTTGGCGATGCCCGCGATCGGCGCGCGCAGGTTGCGCTCGACGTCCACGGCCAGCGCCTTGAGCGGCGAGATGTAGAGGACTCGCGCTCCGCCTTCGCGGCTGTGCCGCTTCGGCGAAACAGGTCCGCCGCCGCTTCGCGGCGCAGCGGACGTGGCCGAGTCGGGAAACATGACCCGATCGATTGCCGACAGAAACGCGGTGAGCGTCTTGCCGCTGCCGGTGGGCGCGAGAATCAGCGTCGACTCGCCGCGCGCAATCGCGGGCCAGCCCTGGTACTGCGGCGGTGTCGGCGCGGCGAACGACGCGCGAAACCACTCGGCCACCGCCGGATGGAAGAGCTCTAATACGTCGCCGCGCTTCGCCACGCTTACCATTCTGTACCGACTTTATTTCCGGCTTCCGTCCACCGGCCGGGATCTGTATTCTTGAGAGATGGGAGATTCGGGAGAGGGCCTGGTCGACGCCGAGGCGCGGATCCAGGAACGAATGGAAGAGCGCGAGGCGGACCGCCGCCGCGCGGCCGGTCAGGCGCCGAAGATCGATCCGGACAAGGTGCGGGAGATCGAGTCGCTGAAGCTGGCGAAAGCCGAGCTGACGCAGCAGGCCAGCACGACGACGCACCCGGTGCGCAAGAAGCAGATCGAAGCGGCGCTGGCGGAAATCGAGAAGCGGCTGAAAGCTTAGCGGACCGGGCCCGCCTGGCCCGCTAAGTCACGAACCGTTTTTCAGGCCCGGGCGTTGGTGCGGGCCAGCAGTGCCTTGAGCTCGTCGGCCTCCAGCGCTTCCACATCCAGCAGCGCTTCCGCGATCGCCTTCACCGAAGCGCGATTCCGGTTCAGCAGATCGAGGGCGCGGTCGTAGCCGCCGTTGAGGATCTTCTCGATTTCCTCGTCGACGCGCCGCGCCGTGGCTTCGCTCATCGCGTGGTTCTTGTCGCCGTCGAAGGCGTTGCCCGCCTTGCGGAAGGCGCGCATGCCGAGCGCCGACATGCCCCACTCGCACACCATGTGCTGCGCGATGTCGGTGGCGCGCTCGATGTCGTTCGAGGCGCCGCTCGTCATGTGGTTCATGAAGAGCTCCTCCGCGGCGCGGCCGCCCATCAGCACCGCCACCTGCGTCTCGAGATAGCCCTTCGTGTAGGTGTGGCGATCCGCCTCCGGCAGCTGCATCGTCACGCCCATGGCGCGTCCGCGCGGGATGATCGTCACCTTGTGCAGCGGATCCGCCATCGGCAGCAGCGCCGCGATCACCGCGTGTCCGGCCTCGTGATACGCGCAGTTGACGCGATCGAGCTCGCTGAGCGACACCGAGCGGCGTTCGACGCCCATCAACACCTTGTCGCGCGCCGCCTCCATGTCCCTGTGCGACACCTGATCGCGGCCGGTGCGGCCCGCGGCCAGCGCCGCTTCGTTGACCAGGTTGGCGAGGTCCGCGCCCGAGAAGCCCGGGGTGCCGCGCGCGATCGAGCGCAGGTTCACGTCGCCGGCCATCGTCACCTTGCGGCCGTGCACGCTCAGGATGGCTTCGCGTCCGCGCAGGTCGGGATTGCCAACCATCACCTGGCGATCGAAGCGGCCCGGACGCAGCAGCGCCGGGTCGAGGATGTCCTGGCGGTTGGTCGCGGCGACGACGACGATGCCGCTCGACGCTTCGAAGCCGTCCATCTCGACGAGCAGCTGGTTCAGCGTCTGCTCGCGCTCCTCGTGGCTGAGCGAGCTGCCGCCGCGGCTCCGGCCGACCGCGTCGAGCTCGTCGATGAAGACGATGCAGGACTTGTGGCGGCGCGCGTCCTTGAACAGGCGGCGCACGCGCGCCGCGCCGACGCCGGCGTACATCTCGACGAAGTCGGACCCGCTGGCAAAGATGAACGGCACACCCGCTTCACCGGCGATCGACCGCGCCAGAAGCGTCTTGCCCGTTCCGGGCGGTCCGATCAGCAGCACGCCCTTCGGGATGCGTCCGCCGAGCGAAGAGAAGCGTCCCGGGTGACGCAGGAAGTCGACGATCTCCTTGACCTCGTCCTTCGCTTCGTCGACGCCGGCGACGTCCTGGAACGTCACCACGTGGCCGCCTTGATCCGCGACCTTGGCCTTGCCCGGCGTGTGGATGCGGCCGGCGGTGGTGCGGTAGACGGTGAAGCCAATCAGCAGCACGAAGAAGCCGGCAATCGCGATCGCCCCCGGCGTCAGCGCGCCCGGCTCCGGCGCCTTCTCCACCTCGATGCGCACGCCGCGATCGGCGAGGCCGGTGATGAAGTTCGAATCGGTGGTGAGGAAGCTGGCGGGCGGCACCGTGCGCGCGACCGACCCGTCGGCCAGCGTCATCCCGATGGCCCCGTCGGCGATCCGGATCTGCTTCACCTTGCCGGAGCTGACCTGCTGCAGGAAGTCGGAGAATGCCACTTCGGGCGGCGTGGTACTGCGCTGGCTGATGTAGATCCCCGCGGTGATCAGCGCGCAGACGGCCAGTACGGCCGGGATGTAGAAACGTTTCCGCCTCATCAAAGGTACGAACACAACCGGTCCATTTCCTCGAAGGCTGCGCCGCGCCGCCGGCGCTTCCGCCCGCACCGCCACACAGACCTCCCGCCTGCTGCTGTCAGGCGGCGGCTCTAAATTGAAGAAAAAAGGACACTCCGCTGGGGATTGGAATGTGCTCAGATTCTACACGATGCGGCAGTTTCCCGCCAAGCAGCCCGGCCATATGCACGACGCCGGCCACACCTCAGCGGCGGTGGTGCGGGCCTGGCTGGTCCATGCCTATACCGCCTCAGGGGCGGTCCTTGCATTCGTCGGCGCGTGGGGCGTCGTTCACGGCAACGAGCAACTGGCGCTGGCGGCGATGTTCGCGGCAACGATCGTTGATTCGACCGACGGCGTGCTGGCGCGCGCGGCGCGCGTGAAGCAGGTGCTGCCCGACGTCGACGGCGCGCGGATCGACGATATCGTCGACTACATCACATTTGTGTTCCTGCCGATGATGCTGCTGGAAGCCTCCGGCGGCCTGCACGCCGGGATCGCCTGGCCGGTGATCGGCGTCGTACTTCTGAGCAGCATGTACGGGTTCGTCGCGCCGGACGCGAAGACCGCGGACTATTTCTTCACCGGCTTTCCCTCCTACTGGAACATCGTCGTGCTCTACCTGCTCCTCTTCCGCGTGCCGCCCGCCGTGAATGCGGCGATCCTGTTCGGGCTGAGCGCGCTCGTCTTCGTCCGTATCGGATGGATCTATCCCTCGCGCACGCCGACGCTGCAGCAGCTGACGCTGGCGCTCGGGCTGGTGTGGGCGGTGGCGATTGCCGTGATCATCCTGCGCTGGCCGTCGCCGCCGCACTGGATCGCGATCGCCTCGCTCGTCTTTCCCGTCTATTACATCGTGCTCTCACTCGTGCTCCATTCCCGCCGGGCCGCTCGGTGATTTCGCGCAAGACGAAGGATCGGATTGCGGCGGGCCTCTACGGCTGCCTCGTCGCGATCACCGCGATCGTGGTGCTGTGGTCGATGCGGCAGGGCTGGGCCGTCTACAAGCTGCGCCGCGGCGTGGGCGACACGTGGTTCTACGCCGCGGACGGCCGCGCCTGGTTCCGCATGGACGAGCAGCGGCGCGACGTGTCGCTCGATCAGATCTCGCGCGACCTGCAGAACGCCGTCGTCGCCGTCGAGGACCATCGCTTCTACTCGCACTTCGGCATCGATCCGGTGGGCCTGGGCCGCGCCGTCTATCGCGACGTGCGCGGCGGCGGCCGGCTCGAAGGAGGGAGCACGCTCACGCAGCAGCTCGCGCGCACGCTGTTCCTGTCGAACAAGCGCACGCTGGGGCGCAAGGCCCAGGAAGCGGTGCTCGCGCTGCTGCTCGAGCAGGAGCTGTCGAAGAAGCAGATCCTCGAGCTCTACCTGAATCGCATCTTCCTGAGCGCCGGCGTCTACGGCGTCGAGACGATGTCGCGCGATCTGTACGGGAAGCCGTCGAACAGCCTCTCGCTGCCGGAGGCGGCGCTCATCGCCGGGCTGATCCGCGCGCCGTCGGCGCTGTCCCCCTGGTCGAACCTGGACGGCGCGCTCGATCGCAGCCGTGTCGTCCTGCAGCGGATGCGCGAGGAAGGCTTCATCACACCCGCGCAGGAGAAAGCGGCACTGCAGTTCAGGCCGAAGATCCGCCCGTTTCCCGGCGCGACCGAGGCCAACGCAGGCTACGCCAAGGAGTTCCTGCGGCAGCAGTTCCGCGATCAGTTCGGCGGCGACCATCCGCCCGACTGGCAGGTGCGCACGACGTTCGTGCCCGAGCTGCAGGAGGCGGCCGAGCGCAGCGTCGAGAACGGGCTGCGGCGATTCGGCAAGCGCGACCTGCAGGCGGCGCTCGTCGCCGTCGATCCGGCGACGGGCGACGTGCTCGCGATGGTCGGCGGGCGCGACTACCGGCAGTCGCAGTTCAATCGCGCGTGGCGCAGCCATCGGCAGCCGGGCTCCGCCTTCAAGCCGTTCCTCTACGCTGCGGCGCTGTCCAAGGGCTATTCCCCCGTCAGCGTGCTCGAAGGGCTCACCAGCATCCAGCCGCAGGGGCCGGAAGAGTGGGCGCCGAGAAACGCGGGCGGCGAAGAGGCGGAAGCGCTCACCCTGCGCGCCGCGTTGATCGAGTCGAACAATCGCGCCGCCGCGCTGCTGCAGCAGCGCATCGGATCGCGGCCGGTGCTGCGCCTCGCGTCTGACGTGGGCCTGCGCGATCTGCCCGACGTGCCCTCGCTGTCGCTGGGCACGGGCCTCGTGTCGCCGCTGGATCTGACGACGGCGTTCTCGGCCTTTCCCAATGGCGGCTATGCGGTGCGGGCGCGCGCGCTGACGCGCGTCATCGACGCGGACGGCAGCGTCGCCTACGAGAACCCGCTCAGCCAGGAACGGGTCATCAGCGAGCAGGTCGCCTACCAGATGGTGTCGATGCTCGAAGACGTCGTCGATCGCGGCACCGCCTCGCCGGCGCGAACGGCCTACGGCGTGCAGTTCCCCGTCGCCGGAAAGACAGGGACCACCGACGATTTCAAGGACGCCTGGTTCGTCGGCTTCACTTCGTCAGTCGTCGTTGGCGTGTGGGTCGGCGAAGATCAGCCCGCGACGATCGCGCGAGAGGGTTACGGGGCCCGCTACGCGCTGCCCATCTGGGCCGAATTCATCAAGACGGCCGCGCGCAAGCGAGGCGCCCGTCCGTTCGAGGAGCCGTCCGGGCTTCGCGAAGAGCAGTTGTGCAAGGTGTCGTACCTGAAGCCGGTCGAAGGCTGCCCCGTCTACACTGAGTACTTCAAGGATGGCGACCAGGTCCCCACGCGCCTCTGCCCGATCCACAAAGGATCGGTGAAGCAGCAGATCAAGCGCGCGGTGCAGGGCTTCTTCTCCGCTTTCGGCAGGAAGCTGAAGGGGATCTTCAAGTAGACGGGCGCTACCGCTGAATGCGTGCGGATTCTCCCTTCGCGAAGGCGCGCACTTGCTCGAGCGACGCCATCGTCGTATCGCCGGGGAAAGTCGTGAGGAGCGCACCGTGCGCCCAGCCGAGGCGGACTGCCTGGTCCGGAGACTCGCCGGTCATCAGGCCGTAGAAGAAGCCCGAGGCGAAGCCGTCGCCGCCGCCGACGCGATCGAAGACGTCCAGTTGGCAGGTGGGTGAGACGAAGGTGTCGCCGGCGATCCATGCGACGGCGCCCCAACCGTGACGGTTGGTCGAGTGCACCTCTCGCAGCGTCGTCGCGACGATCTTCAGGTTCGGGAAGCGCGAGGCGACGCGCTCCATCATGCCGAAGAACGCGCTTGGATCCAGCTTCGACACCGCCGCGACTTCGGGTCCGCTCAGGCCGAGCCCCTTCTGCAGATCCTCCTCGTTGCCGACCAGGACGTCGACGTGCTCGACGATGTTGGCCAGGACCGACACCGCGCGATCGGCGCCGCCTGCGGCCCTCCACAACTTTTCGCGGTAGTTGAGATCGAAGGAGACGACGGCGCCGTGCGCCCTTGCCGCTTTCATGGCCTCGACGATCAGGTCTGAGGTCGTCGCCGAGAGCGCGGCGAAGATGCCACCGCTGTGCAGCCAGCGCACGCCGGCCCCGAAGATCGCGTTCCAGTCGAAGTCGCCCGGCTTCAGGCGCGCCGCCGCTTCGTTCGACCGGTTGTAGAACACGACCGGTCCGCGAACGCCGAAGCCGCGATCGCTGTAGACCGCCGCCATGTTGGGGCCGTGGACGCCGTCGTGGGCGAAGCGCTTGTAGAACGGCGTGACGCCCATCGCGCGGACCTGTCCCGCGATCAGCTCGCCGATGGGATAGTCCACGATTGCGGTCGCGATCCCGGTCCGCATGCCGAAACAGTCGGCGAGGTTCGCGGCGCAGTTGAACTCACCGCCGCTCACGTGCACCGAACAGGAGCCGGCCTTGCGGAAGGGGACGACGCCGGGGTCGAGCCGGTGAACGAGCGCACCGAGCGACAGGAAGTCGAGCGCGCCGACGGAGCGGATGTCGAGTGGAGCGGCCATGCGATCGGCGGGCTACGTTAGCACAGGCGCCAGCGCGCGCAGCATCTCCTGGTGGCGGCTCGCCGCGGCCAGGTAGATCGCGTGGCTGCGCGCGTCGGTGTGGAAGACGCGCGCCATGCGCGGATCGGGCGCGCGCGGCATCAGGCCGAGCTGCTCGAAGGCGACGATGGCTGCGCCGCGGCTGGTCAGCTCCCCCTCGCGCGGCAGCGCCAGCGGACGCCCCAGGACATCGGCGAGAATCTGCGGCCACACCCGCGAGGCGGTCAGTGCCGTTCCCGTGGCGACGAGGCGGCTCACCGGCGAGACCGAGGCGAGGTCGTCGATCACGTCGAGAAAGCGATAACCGATCGATTCGAGCCCGGCGCGGAGGATGTCGTCCCGGGTCGTCGCCAGACGAAGGCCGGCAATGGCGGCGGCGGTCTCGATTGGGTAATCGGGACTGCGTTCGCCGGCAAGGAACGGCAGCACCGTCAAGCCGTGCGAATCCGGTGGCAGCCGCGCCAGCCGGGCCTCGTCCTTCGGCGTCGTCGGCAGGCCGAGCGTCTGGCGCATCCAGGCGACGAAGTTGCCGCCGTTGCTGAGGGCGGCGCCGACGACGACGCGGCGGCGATCGAGCCAGTAGCGCCACAGCCCGAACGGCACCGGCGGCGGCGTGGCGGTGCTCCACATCTGGCGCAGCGCTCCGGAGGTGCCGATCATCAGCGCGGCGCGGCCGCGGATGACGCAGCCGGCGCCGAGATTGTTCGCGGCGCCGTCGCCGATGCAGGGCACCCAGCGCGCGTTCTTCAGCTGCGGCCAGCGTTTCGCAAGCGCTCCGGACAGCGCCGCCCCGCGATCGTCGAGATCGACGATCGGGCTCAACTGCTCCGGCGTCACGCCGCAGGCGCGGCACAGATCGACATCCCATCGAGTCCCGTCGTGAAGGAAGAGTCCGGTGGCAGAGGCCTGCGAACGGCTTTCGGCGTCGCGCCCAAGCCAGCGGCGCTCCAGGTAGGCCGGCAGCGACACCCATCGCCGTACCCGCCGGAACGTCCGCGGCTCGCGCTCCAGGAACCAGCGCAGCCGCGGCGACCAATAGGTCGAGTGGATGCGGCAGCCGGTCCGCGCGTGGATCGCCCGCTCGTCGAGCGTTTCGCGCAACGCGGCGACCTGCGCCGCCGACCGCGTGTCGGTCCACGGGATCACCGACGTCAGCGCGCGCCCGTGCGCGTCGGCGCCGATCAGGCTGTGCCAGAACGCGGCCATCGCGACCGCGTCGATGCGCATCCGTACGCCGTCGAGCGCGACGTCGATGGCGTGGGCGACGGCGCGTTCGATCTCCGCAGGGGCGGCCTCGACGCTGCCGTCACGGCCGACGCGCCAGCGGTAGCGGACCGGCGCACTCGCGCGCGACGGCTGCAGCGCGCGCCCGTAGATGGTGGCGCGGATCGAAGAGGTGCCGATGTCGATGGCGAGGACGCGTGCCATGGATTCTCTACCAGCCCACGCTGGCCTGAAGAAACGCCAGCATGTCGGCTTCCTCCTCGATAATCTTGCTGACGGGCTTGCCCACGCCGTGGCCGGCCTTCGTCTCGATGCGAATCAGAAACGGGCCGCCCGCGCCCGCAGCCTGGAGCCGCGCCGCAAATTTCTTCGCCATGCCGGGATCGACGCGGTCGTCGGTGTCGGCGGTCATCACCAGCGCCGGCGGATAGCGCACGCCTTCGCGGACGTTGTGATACGGCGAGTACTTCAGGAGGAACCCGAACTGCTTCGGATCGTCGGCCGACCCGTATTCCGGGATCCAGAAGCGGCCGACGGTGAACAGGTGATAGCGGAGCATGTCGGCGACCGGCACGCGGCACAGCACGGCGCCGAACAGGTCGGGGCGCTGCAGCATCACGGCGCCGACCAGCAGGCCGCCGTTGCTGCCGCCTTCGATGGCGATGCGGCGCGCGCTGGTGTAGCCCTCGGCGATCAGCGCCTCGGCGGCGGCGATGAAATCGTCGAAGACGTTCTGCTTCTTCTCGAGCATCCCCGCGCGGTGCCACTCTTCGCCGTACTCGCCGCCGCCGCGCAGGTGCACCACCGCGAAGATGCCGCCGCGATCCAGCCACGGGAAATTGCCGGGATCGTAGAGCGGCGTACGGGCGATGTTGAAGCCGCCGTATCCGTTGAGGAGCAGCGGCGTCTCCGGCGTCGGTGTGACGTCCTTCCGTAGCACGACGAACATCGACACCTGCGTACCGTCTTTCGAGGGAAACCACATCAGCTTTGTGACGTATGGCGTGTCGCTGACTTCCGCCTGAAGGCGGAAGCCACGCGATCTCAATGGAAAGGTGGCTTCCGCCTTTAGGCGGAAGTCGGGCAGGCGGAAGATCCATGCGGAGGGCGGCTGCGTGAACGACGTAAACGTGAAACAGACTTCGTCGCTGTCCGGCTGCGCATCCATGGCGATCACGGTCCCCAGCTCCGGAAGGCGGATCTCGCCGCGCGGCGCGCCGTCGAGTGTGAACAGCCAGAGGCGATCGCTGGCAAACTGCAGATATTGTGCGACCAGCGTGTCTGCGGCCAGGCACGCCCCCGACAGCCGGTGCTTGGATTCCGGCACGACCTCGTTTATCGCACCATCAGCGCGCTCCGGATCGATCGCGACGATCCGTCCGCGCGGCGCGTCCTTCGTCGTGCGGAACAGCAGCCGGCCGCAGTCGGCTTCGATGAAGCTGTAGGCGGCGTCGAAGCCGGTGAAGAGGGGACGCGGCGGGCCGCCCGCACGACGATCGACGAGATAGATCTCGCTGTCGTCGCTGGCGCCACGCTGCGCCGTGATCACCGCCCAGTGGTCGTCGGCGCTGACCGCCACTATCGGCACGACTTCCTTTTGCTGCGGCGCCTCGAACACCAGCGCATCACTCGACTGCGGATCGCCCAGACGATGGAAATAGACCCGGCCGAAGTACTGCTCGTCCCCCACGGCGACCTCTCCCGGCGCCGGGAAGCGCAGGTAGTAGAAGCCGCTGCTGTCTCGCGTCCAGGCGATGCTGGCGAACTTGACGAAGTGCAGACGGTCGGCGAGATCGCCGACGCCGCCGGTCGCGTCGAGCGCTCGCACGACGATTTCCTGGCGATCGCTGCCGTGAACCGAGAGCGCGCACGCGATGCGGGTGCCGTCGGGAGAGGGAAAGAACGCCGTGAGGGCGACGGTGCCGTCGGCGCTCAGGCGATTGGCGTCGAGGACCTCGAGCGGTTCGGCGTCGAGTCCCTCCTGCGCGTAGAGGATCGGCTGATCGAGCAGGCCGGGATTGTGCGTGAAGAAGTAGCGGCCGCCGCGTCTCACGAATGCCGAGGTGCGCGGATAGTTCAATCGCTCCGTCAGTTCCGCAACCAGGGCGTCACGCGCCGGACCCTCGAGCACCGATCGCGTCAGCGTGTTCTGCGCCTCGACCCAGGCCCGTGTTTCTGGGCTCGCCGCGTCTTCGAGCCAGCGATACGGGTCGGCGACCGGCACACCGTGGAGCGTTTCGACGAGATCGGAGGCGCGCGTCGACGGATACGTGAGACCCACTGTCCAACCAACTATAATCTCGGGCTATGAAACGCCATCTCCTGATCGCCGCGTCGGTGCTCGCGGCCGCGTTCGCCACGCTATCCGCACAACAGCCTGCCCCGAGCCGCGTCGAGGGGCCTGCCGCGAGCCGCCCCGACGGGCCTCCGCTGTTCTCCACGTCGCTGCCGAAAGAGGAATTCGCCGCCCGGCGCGCGAAGGTCCTGCAGCAGATCGGGGACGGCGTCGCCGTGCTCCAGGGTGCGACCGAGACCTCGGCCTACGAGAAGTTCCGGCAGAGCAACCAGTTCTACTACCTGACGGGGGTCGAGACGCCGCGGGCGATCCTCGTCATCGACGGCAAAGCGAAGAGCAGCACGCTCTACCTGAATCCGACCGACGAGCGGATGGAGCGATCCGAGGGACCGCTGCTCGGACCGGGTGCGGCGGCCGAGCAGTTGACCGGCATCGAGCACGTAATGGCGAAAGCTGAATTCGACAAGGCCGTCGCCGGGTTCGCCGGCCGCACGATCTACACGCCGGCGCGCGGCGAGACCGTGCTGATGGGCACACCCGACCGCGCCAACGCGCACGCGCGCGCCCGCGAAGCGGATCCCTGGGACCTGCAGGGATCCCGCGAAGCCTACTTCCGAACGAAGCTGACCGAGAAGGCGGCGGGAGCGAAGTTCGAGAACCTCGACGACATGCTCGACGAGATGCGGATGCACAAGAGCCCGCGCGAGATCGCGCTGCTCCGCGAGTCGTCGCGCATCGCCGGCGAGACCATGATGGAGGCGATGCGCTCGGCCGAGCCGGGGATGTACGAGTACGAGATCGAAGCCATCGGCGACTACATCTTCAAGCGGCACAACGCCTGGGGTCCGGCCTATTTCGGCCTCGTCGCCTCTGGCAAGAACGCCGCGTGGCCGCACTACCACGCCGCGCAGGCGCAGCTGAAGGCGGGCGACCTCGTGCTGTTCGACTACGCGCCGGACTTCCACTACTACACGTCCGACGTGACGCGCATGTTCCCGGTGAATGGAAAGTTCTCGGCGGATCAGCGCGAGCTGTACGGCATCTACGTGAAGCTGTACCAGGCGATCATGACCTCGATCCGGCCCGGCGCGACCAGCGAGATCCTCAAGGATGTCGTCAAGAAGATGGACGAGGCGATGGCCTCGCACACCTTCCGCAGCCAGAAGAACCGTGATGCGGCGGCGCGCTTCGTCGACGGCTATCGCAGCCGCCTCGCCTCGCCGCGTCCGGGCGCGACGCTCGGCCACATGGTCGGCATGGAAGTGCACGACGTGCAGAAGGACTTCACCGTCTACGAGCCCGGCATGGTCTTCACGATCGAGCCGGCGCTGACCATTCCCGAGGACCGCGTCTACATCCGCCTCGAGGACATGATCCTGGTCACCGCCAACGGCTACGAGAACATGTCCGGCTTCGCGCCGATCGACATCGACGCCGTCGAGAAGCTGATGGCGGAACCGGGAATGGTGCAGCTGCTGCGCAAGCCGGCCTCCACCGCCTCGCGGTAGGGCGGGTCTCCAGGCCCGCCAGTCAAGGTTGCGCATCACCCGCTTCGGCATCTTTCTCGCGGCAGTCTTCGCCGCGAAGCTGGTCGTGTTGCTGCAGCTGCGGGACCATCCGCTGCTGCAGCCCGATGCCGGCCTCGACACCACCGTCTACACGCAGCTGGCCATGCAGGTCGTCGGCGGCAACTGGTCGCTGGGCCCCGGCCTCTATTTCGTCTCGCCCCTCTACATCTACTTTCTCGCCGCGATTGTCGGCGCCGGCGGCACCTTCGCCACGGTGCGCGTGATCCAGATCGTGCTCGGCACGGCCGCCGTCTGGCTGGTGTTCGTCGCGGCGCGCGAGTGGTTCGGCGCTCGGGCCGGCTGGATGGCCGCGATCTTCGCCGCGCTGACCGGGCTGTTGACGTTCCATGAAGTCCTGCTGCTCCAGGCCGCGCTCGATCCCGTCCTCACGGCCGCCGGCCTCGCGGCGCTGGCGGTCGCGATGACGTCTGAGTCGGCGGGCAGGGATCACCGCCGCACGCTCGGCTGGTATGCGGCGGCCGGCATGGCGTTCGGCGTTCAGACCCTGAACCGTCCCAACGTCCTGATCCCCGCGGCGGCCATTGTCGTCCTCCTTGCCATCGCCCGGCGATGGAGACCATCCGCGGCGCTGGCGATCGGCATCGCCATTGCGCTGGCGCCGATCACGATCCGCAACCTGGCGGTGTCGGGCGACTGGTCGCCGGTCTCGTCGCACGGCGGGCTGAACTTCTACATCGGCAACAACGCCGAGGCCGACGGCACCTATCGCCACGTCCCAGGCATCACCGCGGACATCACCGGTCAGCAGGAAGACGCGCGGCGCGTCGCGGAAGCCTCGGTCGGACGCAAGCTGGACGATGCGGACGTGTCGGCGTATTTTTACGGCCTCGGCTTCACGTGGATCCGCCTGCACCCGGGCGATGCCGCGGCCCTGTTCCTCCGCAAGCTGGGCTACACGTTCGATTCCGCCTTCATCACGCTGAATGCGAGCTATGCCTTCTATGCGTACGACGCGCGCACGCTGCTCGCCTTCCTGTTCGTCGGCCCGTGGCTGTTGTTGCCGCTCGGACTCGCCGGTCTCGTCCTTGGCGCGATCACGCCGGCACGCCGCATCGACTATTTGATCTGGGCGTCGTTCGTGCCCATGTACGCGATCTCGGTCGCGATCTTTTTCGTGTCCGAACGCTATCGGCTGCCGATGCTCGTGCCGTTGTGTGTGGGTGCCGGACAGGTCGTCGATCGGCTTGTCTTCTTCCGCAGATCTGAACCACGCGGCTTCCGCCTTCGGGCGGAAGGTCTGGCACTGGCGCTGGTCGTCGTGCTCGCCGTCCTGACCAACCTGCCCATCCATGCCGATGATGGCCGCGCGGAAGAGCGGGCGCGGATGGCGGAAGCGATGGTGACCCGGGACGAGATCGAGGCGGCGGAGCGGTGGGTGAAGCTGGCGGAGCCCGGTTATCCGAAGCCGGGCGTGCTGCACTTCCGGATCGGCCGTCTGCTGCTGGTGCATCATCGCCCCGATGCGGCGCTCGTGCACTTTCAGCGCGCCAGCGAGCTCGAGCCGGGCAGCTCCGAAGTGGAGTACGCGACGGGACAGGCGCTCGTCGACGCGCGGCGCTACAAGGAGGCGATCCCGCACCTGGAGAAGGCGCTGCGCGGCGGCGTCCGCGTCGATCTCGCCGGCTACGATCTCGCGCGGGCGCGGGCCGGGACCGGCGACCGCGCCGGCGCGCTGCAGACGCTGCAGGGCATCCGGCCCGAGAACGCGAACGACGCCACGGCCTGGAGCGCGCTGGGGCAGCTGGCGCTGCAGCTGCAGTCGCCGTCGCTCGGCGCCGCCTTCTTTTCGGAGGCCGTGCGCGCCGCCCCGGCCTCGTCGAAGCCGCATCAGGATCTCGGCCTCGCGATGGCGATGATGGGGCGGTTCGACGAAGCGATCGCGCAGTTCGAGCAGAGCGTGTCGATCGAACCACGCGACCCCGCAGCGCAGTTGAACCTCGCCGTCGCGTATGCGGAAGCGGGGCGCAAGGCGGACGCACGCGCGCGCGCGGAGGAAGCGGTCAGGCTGAATCCGAACTACGAAAAGGCGAAGCAGTTCCTGCGGGCTCTGCGGTGAGCGTCGGCGGTTGGCGGTTGGCCGTTTGCGGTTCGGCGCTGGCGGTTCCCGCCCTCGTTGCCGCGTGCAGCGGAACCCCGAGCGAGAAACAGAGAGCTCCCGCCGCCGAACGGCCGTCGATCCTGCTGATCACGCTCGACACGACGCGCGCGGACGCGATCGGACCGGAGGCGCGCGGCGTCGAGACGCCGGCGTTCAACGCGATTGCCGCGCGGGGCCTGCGCTTCCGCCAGGCGTACGCGGCCGTGCCGGAGACGCTGCCGTCGCACGCCACGATGCTGACCGGCGTTTATCCAGCCGGACACCAGGTCCATGAGAACGCGCGCTATCTGCCGGCCTCGATCCCGACGATCGCCGAGCGCCTGGCGCAGGCCGGGTACCGGACTGCGGCGTTCGTCTCGTCGTTCGCGCTGTCGCGGCGTTTCGGTCTGGCGCGCGGCTTCGAGTCCTACGACGAGACGTTTGCGAACGGGCAGTCCGAACGCAGCGCGCGCGAGACGACCGACGCGGTGCTGGCGCAGCTGTCCGCTGACACCGCGGCGAAGCCGCTCTTCCTCTGGGTGCACTACTACGATCCACACGCGCCGTACACGCCGCCCGAGCCGTTCCGCACGAAGTTCGCGGGCACGCCGTATCTCGGCGAAGTCGCCGCGATGGACGAACAGGTCGGCCGCCTGGTGCAGGCCTTCGCGCAGCGTGCCCGTGGGCCTGCCGCCATCGCGATCGCGGCGGATCACGGTGAAGGCCTCGGCGATCACGGCGAGACGTTCCACGGCAATCTCGTCTACCAGTCCACGATGCACGTGCCGATGGCGATCGCCGGGCCCGGCGTGACCCCTGGCGTCAGCGACGTGCCGGTGAGCACGCGGCGCGTCTTCTTCACGCTGCTCGACTGGGCAGGACTCGGCGGCGAGCACAGCCTGCGCAGCAACCGCGAAGAGAGCGTGCTCGGTGAGGGGATGAAGCCGTTTCTCGAGTACGGCTGGCAGCCGCAGACGATGACGGTGGCGGGGCGCTACAAGGCGATTCTCTCCGGCCGGCTGGAGACCTACGACCTCGCCGCCGACCCCGGCGAGACGCACGATCTCGGGTCGGGCCTGTCGCTGCCCGCTGGCGTCCGCAAGGAACTCGAGGACTATCCGGTACCGTCGCGCGAAGCCGCGCGCGCGCCGGCGAACCTCGACGAGGAATCGAAGCGGCGCCTGGCGAGCCTTGGCTACGTCAGCGCCGGCGCGGCGCCGGTGGTGCGAAGGGACGCGCCGCGCCCGGCGGACATGACCGCATTGTTCGCGTCGATCGACAAGGCGTCGGGCCTGTTCGTGAACAAGGCCTACGCCGAGGTCATTCCGCTGCTCGAGCAGATCCTCGCGAAGGATCCCCACAACCTCGACGCGGCGCTGCGCCTTGCCGCCTCGCATTCAGCGCTGGGGCACAACCCGCAGGCGCTCGCGGCGTTCCAGCGCGCGGCGGCGATCGCGCCCAGCTCGCAGGATGTGCGCACCTATCTCGGGCTTCACTACGCGCGCGCGCAGGACTGGGATCGCGCCGCGGCGCTGCTCGAGCAAGTCGTGACCGAATCTCCCGACCGCGCGACCGCCGTCGAAGCACTCGCGGACGTGCGCGTGCACCAGGGAGAAGCGGCGATGGACGAGGGAAAGACGGAAGCGGCGATTGCCGCCTTCGAGCGCGCGCGAACACTGCAGCCGTCCGCCTTCACGCACGATCTCGACCTCGGCGTGCTCTATCTCGCGGCGCGGCGGTTCGAGGACGCGCGCCAGGCGCTCGATCGCGTGCTCGCCGCGCACCCGGACGACGCGATGGCGCTCTTCAAGCGGGCGCAGGTCAGCGTGCTGTTGAACGAGCCGGACAGGCGGGAGCGGATCGACGCGGCAAAAAAAAGAGCGGACGCGGTGACGCGTCCGCTCATCGAGCGCGAACGGCTCTTCAAGTAGCCGTCAGAAGATGAACCGGAAGGTCATTTCCAGCCGGCGCGGATCGAAGAACCGTTTCGGCTGTCCATAGAGCGCGTTATTGAAGGCGTTCTGGATGTAGTAGCCCGTCTGCTTGTCGAAGACGTTGAACGCGTAGAAGGTGACCGCGCCGCGATAGCGTTCGAGGAACGGGATCTCCTGCGTGTAGTTGAGATCGAGCTGTGCGTGCGAATCGCTGCGGTGGGTGCCCGCCGGCTCGGCGTAGCGGTTGGTATTGCTGGTGCTCGTCGTCAGCGCGGCGTACGGCTGGAAGCTATGCGTTTCCCACGGCTGTCCCGACTGCGCGATCGCGAAGGCGCCGACCGTGGCGTGCCAGTTCAGCGCGTAGGAGCCGTAGATCTTGAACGCGTTGGGCCGATCGCCGGCGAGGCGTCCCAGCTTGTTGTCCCAGAGCTGGCGTCCGGCGCCGTCGCCGATGTTCGATGACCCGACGAAGATGTTGCCGTCGTTGGCGTCGTTTTCGCCGGCCGACGAATCCTGGTCGAAGTTCCCGTAGTAGCGGCTCCGCGTGTAGGATCCGCGCAGCCACGCCCGCCCCTTGCGGTATTCCGACTCCAGCGTCAGCGCGCGGTAGTCGGTGAACGCGCCGTCGAGCTCGGCGATCACGTAGCTGTTCTGCGTGCCGCCGGTGCCGATTTGCGCGAGCTGCTGGCCGAGGTTGGCGATGTAGAAGTCGCGCGGGATGCTCACGTCGGTGCCGGCCAGCGTCGCCGGCGGGTTGAACGCGATGCGCGCGTTGTTCGGCGTGTCTTCCCAGTAATGGCTGCCGCGGCGGTACTGGAAGTAGGCGCGGCCCGACAGCGCCGAGTTGAACTGGCGCGCCGTGCCGAACAGCCACTCGTCGTAGCGCCGCGGCGTCAGGTCGGGCACGAACAGCTTGCCGGTCGACGAGGCCACGGTCTCGACGGCGAACAGCCGGCCGTTGGCGTCGAAGTCGGCGTTCTGCGTCGCCGCCAGGTTCCGGTCCCAGGACGCCGCGCGCGGCAGCGAGCTCGCCGACGGGTTGTAGCGCGCGTAGCTGACAAACACCGTGTCCTTGCTGTTGTAGGCCCACGTGGTGCTGAGCCGCGGCTGGATCATCTTGCTGAACGGCGTCTCGTACATCTTGTAGCGCCGTCCCTTCGAATCGGTCGCCGTCGCCTTGACGAACCCCGACAGCGCCGACGAGTCGTTCTGGAGCCCCTGCCCGTACATCGTGTCCTGGCTGGCGACCATGCCCAGGTTGAACGTCCAGTCCTTCCAGTTGATCGTGTCGTTGACCTCGATGCTCTTCGAGCGGAACTCCGAGTGAATCTTCGGCAGATTGCCGATGCCCTGCGACTGGAACACCGCCTGGTAGAAGATCGGCGTGCCCTGGAAGCTCACCGCGCCGGCCGGGACATTGATCGATCCCCAGCCGTTGGAGCTGCGAATCAGGTCCTCGGAATCGACGTACTGCTGATAGCCGGCATGGAGGTTATGCCGCAGGTTCCAGCCCGTCAGCGTCGCGTTGTAGGCGATCTGACCGGCGTCACGGAAGAAGTTGTCTTCGTCGAATGTGCTGCCGAAGCCAACGAGCCCGCCGCCAGCCTGGATGCCCGCCGTCGGACACGTCTGGTTGGCGACCAGCTGCGGCGTACAGAGGAACCCGTACTGGGAAATGATCGGCTGGATGAACGTGTTGACCGCCGCGTTGGTGCCGATCTTCGGTACCGTGAACAGGCCCAGCTGATCGAGGTGCGCGATGTCGAGCTGCGTGCCCGGCGTCGTGTTGATCAGCGCGCTCGACGTGTTGTCGGGACGTCCCTGCGTCGGGTTCTCGAAGTGCGTGTACTTGAAGGTGAGGAAGTGGTTGGCGTTGATGATCCACGAGCCGTCGGCCGTGCCGATGCGCTGCCACGCCTCGTTGCCCGTTCCGGCGGTGCCGGCGGTGGCGCCGCCGAACTGCGCGCCGGTGTCGAGCCGATGCGAGCTGCGATAGCTCACGTTCATCAGCGTCGACGAGGTTGGCGCCGCCGTCACCTTGGCGAACCCCTCGTTGCGCGCGCTGTCGTAGTCAGGCACCGAGCCGTAGGCAGTCGACGCGTTGCGGCGGTTCTCGGTCGGACGGTAGTACGAGCCGTAGAAGAACACCTTCTCGGGCAGCACGGGTCCGCCGGCGCTCAGGTCCGTCCAGCTCCGGTTCTTGTCGTAGCGTGAGGCGCTGCCGTTCTGCAGCTTCGCGCTCATGTTGTGCGACTGGAATCGATAGCCGACCTGGCCGGTGAACCGGTTGGTGCCCGACTTGCTGACCGAGTCGATGTTGAAGCCGCCGGCGCGGTTGAAGTCGATCGCGCGCGCGCCGCCCTTGACCACGTTCACTTCCGCGATGTCCTGCGTCGCCGGCTCGGCCGACAGCGTGCCGAAGAGCGGCAGCGTCACGTTGACGCCGTCGAAGTTGTAGACGTTGTCCTGGCCGCTGGCGCCGGCGCTCGGGCCGCGCACCTGGTCCTGTGTGTAGGTGACGCCCGGCACCAGATTCACCAGGTCACGGTACTGCGTGCCGACCGGCAGCTGCGCGATTTCTTTTCCGTTCACGTTGCTGGTGATCGCCGCCGATGTCTTGTCGGCGTAGCTGACGTCGGCGGTGACGGTGACGGCCTCGGTCACGCCCTGCACCGCCAGCTTCATGTCGACGAGCGTCGCTTCCGCCAGCTGCACCTGCGACTCGCGCGTCCCCGTAGAGAAACCCTGCAGCGAGAAGGTCAGCTTGTAGGTACCGGGAGGCAGCGCCGGAAACTGGTAAATGCCGTCCGTGCCGGACACGGTCGTGCGCGGGCTCGGCAGCACGTTGGACGTGGCATCGATGGTGACCCCGGGCAGCACCGCGCCGCTCGAGTCAGTGACCTTGCCGGTAATCGATCCGAGCTGCTGCGCGTACGCGGGCGCCGCCCCCAGGATCAGCAACAAACACAAGAATGTACGTACGAGACGTGCGGGCATTCATCCTCCTCCGTGAAGCCGCGTGGGAATGGCCCGGATCGTATCACGCCCATCCGTTGGCGTGAACGGCGGCCCCAAGCAGACCGGACTCGGAGTTCAGGATGATGGCGACCGGAATCGTGGCGACGAACGCCGACAGCGGCTCTTTCGCGCGGAACGCGTCGAGGAACAGGCCCGAGTCGAACATCGGCAGGATCTTCGGCGCGATGCCGCCGCCGATGTAGACGCCCGCCGTCGCCACCGTGCGCAGGGCGAGATTGCCGGCCTCGGCGCCGTAGGCGGTGACGAACATCTCGAGCGATTCGCGGCACTTGCCGCAGCGGCCGTCGAGCGCGGACCGGCTGATCGCGGCGGGAAGATCCGCGGGATCGCCGACGCTGCCGACGCCTTCGCAGGTGCGCGCCGGCACGAACGCGGCGGGGGAGAGATACGTGCGGCTGCCCCAGGCGTCGTGGGTGAACTGGTAGATGTTCACGAGCCCGGGTCCGCAGATGACGTGCTCGACGCTGCAGCGTCCGTAGACGCGCGTGATCGCCGACAGCAGCTCGAACTCGCGCGGCGTGCGCGCGCCCCAGTCGGCGTGTCCGCCTTCCGAGGCGCCGGGAATGAAGCGGCCGTCGATGTTGTGCAGGAAGGCCTCGCCGAGTCCCGTGCCTGCCGCGATGACGGCGGCGTTGCCGCCGGGTTGCGTGACGCCGTGCTGGAGCACCTTCATCTCGCCGGGCTGCAGGACGGCGACCGAGTGCGCCATCGCCTCGAGGTCGTTGAGGATATGCACGTGGCGGAGCGCCGCGGCTTCGGCGATCGCCGCCCCGTCGACCAGCCACGGCACGTTGGTCAGGCGCGCGACCTGATCGGTGACCGCGCCGGCAACGCCGAACGTGGCGGCGGTGATCGCGCGCGGCTCCACGCCTTCGGCCTTCAGGAACTCGCGGATCATCGGCACGAGGCTGTCGTAGTCGAGCGTGACGAACTCGCCGACTTCGATCGAGGCGGGCCGCTCCGGCGCTTCCTTGAAGAGCCCCAGCAGCGTCTTGGTTCCACCGACGTCGGCCGCGAGCAGCATCGTGTCGTTATTATTATTGACTTTCCGAGTTCCCTGTCACATCGTGACGGGGAATGTCATCCGGCGTCCGCGACATTCGCCATCTCTATCCGCGCATCACCGAGAACCATCTCCGTTACCTGGAGAAGTGGGGTCTCATCCGCCCTCTCGCCGCCCGCGGCGACGAGGGGGAGTTCACCTTCAGCGAAGTCGCGACGATCAAGCAGCTCTCGGCGGAGCTCGAACGGCGGGTGCCGCTGAAGCAGGTGCTGCGCTCGCTGCTCGCCGAGCACCAGGGACAGCTGCAGCTCGACTTCCATGCGTCGGGCACCGCCGCCGCGAAGGTGGTCAGCCTGTCGGCGCGATCGAAGGGAGAGCGCCGCGCGCCGCCGGACCGGGGCGCGGGTCCGATCGCCGTCGGCAACGCCTTTCCCTTCACCGATCCCCAGGCCGCCCTCGCCGCCAAGTACTTCGTCGAAGGCTCCCGCCTCGACGACGGCGATCATCGCAACATGGAAGAGGCGGCGGCGGCGTATCGGAAGGCGCTGGTCATCGATCCCGACCTGGTCCCCGCCATCGTCAATCTCGCCAACATCCACTACGGGCGCGACGAGCTGATCGAGGCGCAGGCGCTCTACGAGCGCGCCATCGCGCTCGACCCGGACTGTTTCGAGGCGCACTTCAACCTCGGCAACATCCACCACGATCTGGGCCGCTACGACGGGGCGCTGGCGTGCTACCTGGAAGCCGTGACGCTCAACGCCGGCTACGCCGACGCGCATTTCTACCTGGCCGTGACGCTGGAGAAGACTGGACACTCGCCGGAGGCGAAGCCGCACTGGAAAGCGTACCAGGAGCTGGCGCCCGACGGCGAGTGGATCGAACTGGCGAAGGAGTTTTCGGACTAGTACGAGTAGTCGCTGCGTTCGCGCTTCTTCGGCGTGCGCCGCAGCTTGTAGAAGGCGCACTCCGGGCACCACGAGTCGGGCTTGAACCCCTCTTTGCCGGCAAACGGCAGCACGTCGCGGTGCGTGCAGAAGTCGCCGTCCTCCGGCGTGCAGCGCCACCGGCACGACTTGAACTTCATCACCGCGGGGGCGACGGGTTCTTCGACAGCCGGAGCTGTGCCCAGAGGCTGAGTGGTGTCGGCGCCCGGCGCGGGTGACGGGCCGGGCGAGGGCGACGACGCCGGCGACGGGCCCGGCGACGGTGACGGTGCGAAGGGGTTCATATCGTCTCTCATCCCTGGAGCTCTGGTCCGAACGAACGCTGCAGCGCCTCGAGCGCACGCAGCTCTTCGGGGGCGACCAGCGTCAATGCCGTACCGGTCGCGGCCGCGCGGCCGGTGCGGCCGACGCGGTGCACATAGGTTTCACGCGACGAGGGCACCTCGTAGTTCACCACGTGCGTGATGCCGTCGATGTCGAGGCCGCGCGCGGCGACGTCGGTCGCCACGAGCACCTGGTACTGGCCGCCGCGGAAGCCCTCGACGGCAGCGGTCCGCTGCTGCTGCGTCCGATCGGCGTGCAGCGCGGCGGCGCGGATGCCGAAGCTCGCCAGCTTGCGCGCGAGCCGCTCGGCGCCCGACTTGGTGCGCATGAAGACCAGCACCGGCCCCTGCGTCCGGCGCAGGAACTTCGCCAGCCACTCCGTCTTCTGCCCCGCCGGCACGTTCTCGACCTCGTGCGTGATCGAGCTGGCCGGTCCGCCCGCCGATCCGACCTGCACGTACTTCGTCTCGCGCACGATCTCGTCGAGCATCTTCATCACTTCGTCGGGCATCGTCGCCGAGAAGAGCAGCGTCTGCCGCTTGTCGGGCGGCGGGAGCGTCTGGGCGATGCGCCGGACGTCGGGCCAGAAGCCCATGTCCATCATCCGGTCCGCCTCGTCGAGCACGAAGGTGTCGACGCGCGAGAAGTCGACCGCGCCGTTGCGCTGATGATCCATCAGCCGCCCCGGCGTGGCGACGACGATATCGACGCCGGCCTTGAGGGCGCGTTCCTGCTGACCCATCTCGACGCCGCCGTAGACGGCGATGCTGGTCAGGTCGGTGTGATAGGTGAAGCCCTGCACGTCGTCTTCGATCTGCACGCACAGCTCGCGCGTGGGCGCGAGGATCAGCACGCGCGTGAAGCCGCGCTCGGCGTTCTCGGCGCGCGCCTTCAGCAGCCGGTTCAGGATCGGCAGCACGAAGGCAACGGTCTTGCCGGTGCCGGTGTCGGCGCAGCCGATGACGTCGTCGCCCGCCAGCGCGATGGGAATCACCGCGCTCTGGATGGGCGTGGTCCGTTCGAAGCCGCGCACGGCGATCCCTTCGAGCAGCGACGGCTCGAGGCCGAGCGTGTCGAACGCCACGGGGGCGGGATCGTACGCGGCCTGCGGACGGTTCACCGACTGGGGCCGGTGCGGGGCCTGGAATTGGCCGCGGCCTCGCGGCGCGTGTGTGTGGCCGCCGTCGTGCGACGAGCGACGTGCGCCGCCGCGTCCGCGCCGACGAGGCCGTCCGGGTTGAGTTGAATGGGGATTCAATGTGTGTTTCAGCGAGCGCGGAAGGTGATGATGCCGCGGACTGGATCATAAGGGGACACGCCGACCGTCACGCGATCGCCGGGCACCACCTTGATCCGGAAGCGGCGCATCCGGCCGCTTAGCTGGGCGAGCACCTCGTGGCCCTGGTCGCACTGCACGCGGTACAGCCCGCCGCTGTGCACCGCTACCACGGTGCCCTGCACATCAATCAGATCGTCCTTGCTCAAATGCTTTCCTTTCTAACAATCAAAGATTGTGCCACATTCTGTCGTGACTTACAAGGATCGTACGGCATGTTCCACCTGAGCCGCAAGTTCTGCGTAATCGTTGCCGGTCAGCAACATAGGCGGCCCGAACGTGCATGTGGCCCTCGCCATTGACGGAAATTTTGCATGCCGCGGAAGCACGCGATCCAGGCCAGCGACCCGCACCGGGACGACGGGAACGCCGAGACGCGAGGCGATCATGCCGACGCCGGGCTGGAACGCCGACAGTTCACCCGTCTCTGACCGGCGTCCCTCGGGGAAGATCAGGATCGAGAATCCATCTTCGACCAGCTCACCCATGTACCTCAGCGTCTGGCGGGTGCCGGCGCGCCCCTGCGTCAGCGGAAACGCGAAGAAGAACAGCGCCGACAGGTAATAGTTGAGGCTGTTGGTGAACCACTCCAGCCCGGTATGCCGCTCCGGGAAGAAGTGCGCGTCGAAGAACTCCTTCATCATCGCGGGCGCCGTGCGATAGCGCCAGCGCGGCGGCAGCGAATCGAGGATGACCGGCCCGTCGAAGTGGCTCTGGTGATTCGCGGCGAAGATCACCGGGCCGTCGATCTTCTCCAGGTGCTCCAGCCCCTTCACGGTGACGCGCGCGAAGATGCGGCCGAGCGGCAGAATCCACGTCGGCAGGCTCACGCGCCGTGCCGCGCGTGCCGGCCACGTGCGGTTCCACGCCGGGAACACGATCTCGCGTGGAGGTTGGAGGGTGGAAGCAGCTTGGATCTCTATTGCGCCGGCGTGGCTGGAACTGGCGAAGGCTTGAGGCGCAACGAGTACCTCGAGCTCTCCCACCGTCGTCGCCGCGCTGAACGTCGATTCGTCCACCGTGACCTGGAACGCTTCCTCGAGCGCCATCATCAGCTCGACGCGTTCGAGTGAGGTCAGCCCGAGCTCGTCGATCGTCGTCGTCTTCTCGATCGTTCGCCCGGGCGCGAACCGTTCGAGAACGTGCGCCACCCCGTGGCTTCCCACCTTCGCGCTTCGCGCTACGGTGGGCGAGCCGCTCGCCTGCTCGGTCAGCCAGGCTCTCAGCTCCCGGCGTTTCAGCTTCTTCGTTCCTTCCGTGCGCGGCAGCTCGTCGCCGGGCCAGACCGCAGCGGCGCGGATCTTCTGGTGATCTCCGAGCTTCGCATTCGCCTCGCGAATGACCGCATCCCGATCCGTGCCCGGCGCGAGCAGCAGCACCGCCTGCACGCGTTCGGCGGTGCTCCCCGGCACTGGGGCGCCGACCACGGCGGAGTCGCGCACGCCAGGCTGCTCGTTGAGCACGCGCTCGACGTCCTCGGGAAAGACGTTGAGCCCCTCGGGCGTGACGATCATTTCCTTCTTGCGCCCGCGGATGTGGAGCTGTCCTTCGGCGTCGAGCTCGCCGATGTCGCCGGTGTGGAACCAGCCGTCGGCGAACGCTTCGCGGGTGGCGTCGGGCGCGTTGTAGTAGCCCTTCGTCACGTTTTCCCCGCGGACGAGGATCTCTCCGTCGTCGGCGATGCGCACTTCGACGCCGCCGATCGGCTTGCCCACCGCGCCGCGGCGCGCGCGCAGCGGATGATTGAGCGTGACGATGGGCGCCGTCTCCGTCAGGCCGTAGCCCTGCACGACGAGGAACCCGAGACGTCCCCAGAATGCCTCGAGCTCGGGATCGAGCGGCGCCGCGCCGACCACCATCGCCCAGAACTTGAAGCCGAAGAGCGTGTGGATTCGCCGGTAGTACCACCACCGCTTCGCCCAGTGCGTGCCCGGCGGCGGGGGACTTGCCGCTTCGGGCGCCACGCGCAGGATGTAGTCCTTCAGTACCTCGAGGATCTTGGGCACGCACACGAGCACCGAGATGCGGCGATCGCGGATCTGCCGCACGATGTCGTCGGGCGAATAACTGCGTGTGAAGACGACGACGCCGGGCAGCATCGGCGGCACGAACGTGGCCATGGCCTGGCCGAACATGTGGCTCAGCGGGAGCAGGTTGAGAAACCGGATCGGCCGGAACGGCAGCGTGTACTTCCTGTACTTCGCCATCTCCCGCTCGATGGGGACGATGTTGGCGAGGATGTTCTTGTGCGTGAGCACGACGCCCTTGGGTTCGGCGGTCGCGCCGGAGGTGAAGATGATCTCGGCGGTGGCTTCGCTGCCGATGTCCGAGGTCCGAGGTCCGAGGTCCGTTTCCGGAAGGCTCGAGGCGTTTCGGAATAGTTCATGTAACTTCCAGGGCGTCCACTGTGGCGAAATAGCCGCAGCGTCCACGGCTTCGCCGACGAGGATGGCCCTGGCATCGACGATGCCTGCGACCTTGTTCAGGAATTCGGCAGAGGTGCGGTAGTCGATCGGGACGAGGACGACGCCTTCGAGCAGCGCGCCCCACATCGCGGCGATCCATTCCGGGCGATTCTCGCTCCAGATCGCGATGGCCTGGCCGGCGCCGATGTTCGCGGTCCGTAAACGGCGGGCGAATGACCGAGAAGCGGCGCCGAGCTCGCCGTACGTCCACGTCCACGTGCGGTAGCCGTCGTCGTAGACGAGGAACGGCGCCCGCTTCGCGGTTTCGTCGCCGGTGACGTCCGCGAAGAAGTCGAGCAGCGTGCGTCTCGTCATGTGTCCTGAATTATGATGGAAAGCTCCGAGCGGTGAGGTCGGGTCGAGCATGCGAGTGTTTCTGACAGGCGGCACGGGATACGTGGGAGCGGCGGTGCTCGACGCGCTGGTGCGCGGCGGCCATCGCGTCGACGCGCTCGTGCGCAACAACGAGGCAGCTGCGCGGGTCCAGGCCCGCGGCGCGACGGCGGTGCTGGGCAACCTGCTGCAGCCCGAGTCCTGGCGCGACGCGGCGGCGTCGGCCGATGGCGTCGTGCATGCGGCGACGGAGTACGGGCCGCGCGTGCGCGAAGTGGACCAGGTGACCGTCGACACGCTGGCGGAGTTGCCGCCGAAGCCCAAACGCTTCCTCATCTATACCTCCGGGATCTGGGTGCTCGGGCCGGCGCCAACGCCGGTGGACGAGACCGCGCCGCTCAATCCGATCGAGATGGTCCTCTGGCGGCCGTCGCACGAACGCCGCGTGCTCGACACCGCGCTCGCCGGAACGCGCGCGATCATCGTGCGGCCGGGCATCGTCTACGGCGGCTCGCGCGGCATCGTCGGCGACCTGTTGAAGGACGCCGCCAACAGCCTCGTCCGCATCGTCGGCAGCGGCGAGAACCACTGGCCGCTCATCTACGACCGCGACCTCGGCGATCTCTACGCCCGGCTGGTCGCGACGCCGGAAGCGGCCGGCATCTACCACGCGACCGACGGCGGGGCGGAAACGGTGAACGAGATCGTCGCGGCGCTGATCGAGCACGCGCCAACCGAGCCGAGCATCCGGAAGGTGCCGCTCGCCGAGGCGCGCAAGAAGATGGGTCCGTACGCCGATGCGCTGGCGCTGGATCAGATCGTCCGCAGCCCGCGCGCCCGCGCGCTCGGCTGGGCGCCGACGCTGCACTCGGTGGCCGGCAACGCCGCGCGGCTGTTCGAAGAGTGGAAGCGCGGCAAGGCCGCCGCGTAATTGGAGGATCCGATGAAGCTCGTTGTCGCGATGGCTTTCGCCCTGACAGCCACCCCGGTTTTCGCCCAGACGCCGGCCGCGGATCCGCACGCGGGCCACGCGATGCAAGCGCCGCAGGCCGGCGCGCCCGCGGCGCAGCCGCGCAACGCGACCCTGCCGCCCGACAACGCGGCGGCGCCCGAGCAGCTGAAGTCCTCGCCGCGGCATGTCGACTGGGTCGACGTGAAGGGCAGCAACGGGACGCCGATCAAGACGTTCGTCGTCTATCCCGAGCGCAAGGACAAGGCCCCCATCGTCATCGTCGTTCACGAAATCTTTGGTTTGAGCGACTGGATCCGGGGCGTGGCGGATCAACTGGCGAAGGAAGGCTTCATCGCGGTCGCGCCTGACTTCCTCTCCGGAATGGGACCGAACAAGGGAGGCAGCCAGGAGCTCGGCGAGCAGGGATCGACGCGCGCGATCGGCGCCGTCACCGACGAGGACAAGGTGCGGATCCTGAACGACGTCCGCACGTGGGCGCTGACGATTCCGTCGGCCAACGGCAAAGTCGGCGCGGTCGGCTTCTGCTGGGGCGGCGGCACGACGTTCCTGTGGGCGCGCAAGCAGCCGGCGCTGAACGGCGCGGTCTCGTACTACGGACCGATGCCCGCCGACCCGGCGGAATACGCAAACACGAAGGTGCCGGTCCTCGGCCTGTACGGCGGCAACGACAACCGGGTCAATCCAAACATCGAGGTCGCCAAGAAGGGGATGGCCGACGCGAAAGCCACCTACGATCCGCACATCTTCGAGGGTGCGGGCCATGGGTTCCTGCGGCAGCAGACGGGAAGCGCGCAGGCGCCCGGGAACATGAAGGCCACCGAAGAAGCCTGGCCGCTCACCATCGACTTCCTGAAGAAGCACACGAAGTAAGGCGCGGGGTCGGGCGGCGCTGGCTCATGGCGCCGCCGTGACGAGGTCCGAGGTCCGAGGTCCGGCGGCCGACGGCCGATCTCGGGTTATTTCAGCGATATTCCACCGCTCAGGACGAGCAGCGTGGTCCGGGGCTGGGCGACCAGCCCCGGCTGCGCGGCCATCTCGTCCACCGAGTACCAGCGAAAATCCACCGAGAAGGCGACGTGATTGGTGGCGAACCAGCGCGCGCCTCCGCCGTAGTTGATCGTGCCTCGGGTCGGCACGTTGGACGCAGGCGCGTCGGCGCGATCGAGATAGAGCGTCGAGCGTCCGAACATGCCGCCGCTGATGTAGCTCCAGCCGTTGCGGTGCCCGAAGTTGATCGAGAGCTCTGGCGAGATGGTGCGGAAACGCCGGTCCACGGTCGGACTCGTGGTCGTCGTGCCGTCGGTGTGCTCCGTCTCGACCGTCTTGCTCCCGTGGGTGAAGACGACGTTGGCGCCGACGCCGATCGCGACCGACTTTCCGAGGCGCAGCGGATACACGTGCGCGCCGCCGACCAGGCCGAAGGTTCGCGTCGGAAGATTGCCCGCGTCCACCTCGAGGTCGGTCGCGACGCTGGGCTCCGCCTTGTGGCGCGCGTAGGCGCCGCGAATGTCGGCGGCGAACCGGCCGATCGGTTCCTTCGGTTGTGCGAGAGCGGAAGCGGGAAAGAGCAGCGCGAGACCCAGCAGGCACGCAGCACGACGCATCCTCGTTAGTATAGTTGCCTCTCCTTCGCCAGTTCGCGCGCGAGCGCGAACGCGCCGTCGAAATCGGCGACGGTGCCATCCAGCTGCCGCTCGTATACCTGTCGCAGCACTTCACCGAGCGCGGGCCCGGGCACGACGCCGATCTCCAGCAGGTGCCGTCCCTTGACCAGCGGCTCCGGCGGCGCGTGTTCGACGCCGAGCGCCCGCGCGCGCTCGACGAACCAGTCCATCGCGGAACAGTCGAATCCTCCGCCGCGTCCCTCGCAGTCGGCCTTCGCCACGCGCGCGAGCAGTTCGAGATCCACTTTCTGCGCGAGCCGGCGGAAGGCGCCGTCGCCCGCCGGCGGAGTGGCCTTGCAGAACATGCCCGGCTTGAGGTGATTGGCGACGATGCCGAGCACTTCGCGGCGGACGTCGAATCCCTGCATCGAGTGCACGTTGAGCCGGTCGAGCACGCGCGTGGCCGGGGCGACGCCTTCTTCCTCGTGCTCGAGCGATCGAATGCGGCCGTCCACGAAGGCCGTCGTCGGCGGCTTGCCGAGATCGTGGCAGACCGCGCCCAGCATCACGGTGACTTGCCGCGGATAGTCGAGATCGTCGATGCGCTTTCTCGCTTCGTCGATGACCAGGAGCGTGTGCACCCAGACGTCCCCCTCGGGGTGCCATTCGGGTTCCTGCGCGCAGCCGACGCACGCCTCGAGCTCGGGAAAGAGGGTGCGGATGACGCCGAGCTCCAGCGCCAGCTCGAAGCCGATGGACGGCTTGCGCGCGCGCAGCAGTAGTTTCTCGATTTCACCCCAGACGCGCTCCGCCGGGAGATCGTCGAGCGGGATGCGCCGGCAGAGTTCCTTCGTGCCGGGGTCGATGGCGAATTCGAACCGCGCCGCGAACTGGATCGCGCGCAGCACGCGCAGGCTGTCCTCGCCGAAGGTGCGCGCCTCCACGGCGCGCAGCAGGCCGCGCTGCAGATCCTCGCGTCCGTGAAACGGATCGAGGTATTCGTCCGTGAGCGGATCCCAGGAGATCGCGTTGATGGTGAAGTCGCGCCGCCGCGCCGCTTCCTCGATCGACAGCGCCGGATCGCCGGTCACCGTGAAGCCCTTGTGGCCGCGTCCGGTCTTCGACTCGCGGCGCGGCAGCGACACGTCGAGACCGGCGACCTTGTAGACGGTGAAGCTCTCGCCGACGGTGTTCACGGAGCCGAACCGCTGGAGCAGCGATTTGAGCGCCTCGGCGTCGATGCCGAACACTTCGATGTCGATGTCTTTCGACGCCCGCCCCATCAGCCGGTCGCGTACCCAGCCGCCAACGATGAGCGCGCGTCCACCGGCCGCCCGCACGACGCCGGCGATTTCCCGAGCAATTTCGAGTTTCGCCCCCGAATTCATGTCCATTCCGGATATATCTACGCTCTATCGAGAGTCACCGTCCCCCAGCCACTAAAGAATCGGCCCAAAATCGCGAATTCCGCGCCTACCGCTGACGACGGGGTCAGACCCCAATCGCGCGGACCGTGCGGAATCAGCCGGTCGCGTACCCCAGCCGCCAACGATGAGCGCGCGTCCACCGGCCGGCCGCACGACGCCGCCGATTTCCCGAGCAATTTCGAGTTCCGCGCCCGAATTCATGTCCATTCCGGATATATCTACGCTCTATCGAGAGTCACCGTCCTCCAACCACTAAAAAATCGGCCCAAAATCGCGAATTCCGCGCCTTCCGCTGACGACGGGGTCAGACCCCGATCGCGCGGACGGTGCGGAAGCCGTAGTCGGTATAGCGCAAAGACGGGGCGATCTTGCTCCGCGCGGCGCAGCGGCTGATCGTGACGGCATGGCGCCACGACCCGCCGCGCGAGGCGCGGCGGACGCCGGACTCCGGGCCGCGCGGATTCTCCCGCGGCGACACCGCGTAGTACCCGCGGTCGTGCCAGTCGGCGCACCACTCGTGGACGTTGGCGGCTATCCCGTACAGCCCAAACGCGTTTGGCTCGCCGAGCGTCACCGGCCAGGGGCCGGGCAGCGGTCCGCGCCCGGCGTCGGGAATCCAGGACGGGATCCCGTCGCCCCACGGAAACGCGGCCTGGTCGACGCCGCCGCGCGCCGCGCGCTCCCACTCGGCTTCCGTCGGCAGGCGCTCGTCACTGCCGTGCTGACGGCGCCATGCGCAATAGTCCCCCGCGTCGTGCCAGCTGACGCCGACGACCGGGCGATCGTCGCCGTCGAAGGCCGGATCGCTCCAGTCCCGCGGTGGCTCGTGCGTCGTGTCGTCGAGGAAACGCCGGTACTCGCTGCGCGTCACCGGATAGACCGACATCTCGAAGGCGTCGACGAGGACCCGATGCACCGGCTGCTCGTCCTCCTGCCCGGCGTCGCTGCCCATGAGGAAGCTGCCCGCGGGAATGCGGCTAAACGGCATCGCGCCGGCGGCCGAACTTGCGCACGAACCGATCGGTGAACGCCGGCGCGACCAGGCTGAGAATGCCGAGGCCGCGCGACAGCGCGTGCGGATACACCTCCGGGCGCGGACGGCGGATGCACGCCACGATCGCGTCGGCGACTTCGTCGACCGTCTGCTTCGGTCCGAGGCCGCTGACGTGATGGCCGTAGTCGCGCTCCATCGCGTCGTGAAACTCGGTCCGCGTCGACACCGGGTAGACGCACGAGATCGCGATCGGCGTCCCCGCGAACTCGGTCCGCAGCGACTCCGCCAGCCCCGACTGCGCCGCCTTGGTCGCCGAGTAGCCGCCCATGAACGCGATACCCCGCCGGCCGACGATCGAGGACACGAAGATCAGGTGACCGCTGTTCTGTTGACGGAAGATCGGCACCGCCGCGCGCGCGCCGTAGTAGCTGCCCATGTAGTTGACCGCCATCATCCGCTGCATCACGTCGGACGGCGTGTCCTCGATCGTGCCGTAGTAGCCGAAGCCGGCGTTGCAGATCATGATGTCGAGGCGGCCGAATGCGCGCGTCGCCATCGCCACGAGGGCGTCCACGTCTTCCTCGCGCGTCACGTCCATCGGGACGATCGCGGCGCGGCCGCCGGCCGCGGTGATCTGGTCCGCCGTGGACTCGAGCAGCGAGGTGCGCCGCGCGCCGAGCACCACGGCCACTCCCTCGCGGGCCAGGTGCTTCGCGCACGCCAGTCCGATCCCTGACGATGCGCCGGTGATCGCCGCGACGCGGCCCGACAACGACATGAAACAGATACTATTAGCCCTCTGTTCATGGATCCAGCCATCTCGCTGCTGCGCGAGCTCGTCGCGATCGACTCGGTCAACCCGTCGCTGGTGCCCGGCGCCGCCGGCGAGGCGGCGATTGCGGACGCGATCGCCGCGCACGTGCGCCGCATTGGTCTCGACGTCGAGATCGAGGACGCCGCGCCGGGCCGCCCGAACGTCATCGGCGTGCTCGAAGGACGCCGCCCCGGACGATCGCTGATGCTCTGCGGCCACGTCGACACCGTTGGCGTCGAAGGCATGCAGGCCCCGTTCGATCCGGTGGAACGCGGCGGCCGGCTGTACGGCCGCGGATCCCAGGACATGAAGGGAGGCGTCGCCGCGATGATCGACGCCGCACGTGTGATCGCCGGCGAAGGACTCGAGCGGGGCCGGCTCGTCATCGCCTGCGTCGTCGACGAGGAGTTCGCGAGCATCGGCGCCGACGCGCTCGTCTTGCGCTGGCGCGCCGACGCCGCGGTCGTCACCGAGCCGACCGACCTGCAGATCGCGGTCGGGCACAAGGGCTTTGCCTGGTTCGAGGTGGAGACGCGCGGCCGCGCCGCGCATGGCAGCCGTCCGCTGGAAGGACGTGACGCGATCATGCGGATGGGCCGCGTGCTGCACGAGCTGGAGCAGCTGGATCGACGGCTCCAGGCCGTGCCACCCGATTCCCTGTTGGGAACGGCTTCCCTGCACGCCTCGATCATCAGCGGCGGCCGCGAGATGAGCAGCTACCCCGACCGCTGCACCCTGAAGATCGAGCGGCGCACCGTCGGCGGCGAATCGTCGGAGGGTGTGACCGAAGAGATCGACGGCATCGTGAAGCGCCTGAAGGAGGCGGACGCGGAGTTCGAGGCGTCCGTGACCGCGATGGTGTCGCGCCCACCGTATCGGATCCCCGTGGACAACGATCTGCCAGCCGCGCTGGCGCGCGCGCTGGCGGCAACCGGAGGCGCCACGGGGAATCGTGATTTCGTGGGAATGACGTTCTGGACCGATGCCGCGGTGCTGGGTGCGGCCGGAATTCCCGCCGTACTCTTCGGCCCCGGCGGAGCGGGGCTGCATAGCACTGAAGAATACGTCGAGATCCAGGACGTGCTGCGCTGCCGCGACGTGCTGGCAGCGCTCGCACGCACCTGGTAAGAGTGCTACGCGGACTTGCGAAGAACCAGACGCTGCGGCACGAGACGGTGACGCCGCGAGTCTCCCTCGAAGCGCTGGCGCGGCGCCCGGCCGCTGACCTCCCAACCCGGAGTGTCGTGCCCGCACGAGGTGCACCGCATCATCACGCGCTTGCCTTCGAAGTGCAGGACCGCGTCGTGACCGCGCAGGCCGCAGAGGAGCTGACTGAAGCGCGTAATCGCCCGCTTCACCACGCTCGCCGTCGCCTGCCGATCGATCGCTGATGTCGTCGCCGTGAGCCGCTGGGGATAATTCGTGACCATGTCGACAATCACCCTTTCAACCTAAACCGGTAGGACGCCGGCTCAAGTGGCCCGGTTCCGCCCTCGACACCTCAGGGATATCAACTCCCGTGCCACGGCTGTTTGGTGATCGATCAACCTCGTCCGCTTCAATAATTTAGACAGAATTGTCAGAAAAAGAGACAGCCGAGCTTGTGTAGCGGCCGGGGTACGTGTGTCAACGCCGGTTACCGTCTGTCTACACACATCGGAAGGCGAAGACCGAGGCTGGACAGGCTTATCTCTCGCCTAGAATGCCGCGGATTACAAAACCGACATTCGCCGGCCGCTCCCCAAGGCGCCTCATGAAGTAGGGGAACCATTCACGACCGAATGGTACGTAGACGCGTAGTTGGAAGCCTTCTGTCTTCAAATCCGCCTGCAGATCTCGCCGGATCCCATAAAGCATTTGGAATTCGTAGTTTGCAGGCATGATACCCCTGCCGGAGGCGAAGGTCCGGGTGGCCGCGAGCATCGCCGGATCGTGGGTGGCGATCGCCGGAAACGTGCCCCCGGCAAGCAGCAGCTTCATGATTCGCACGAACGCCGCGTCCACCTCTGCCTTGGATTGATACGCAACCTCCTTGGGCTCCTTGTAGGCCCCCTTGACCAGCCGGACGCGGGCGCCAAGCTCGTTCATGCGCGCCGCATCCCCTTCGCTGCGCGGCAGATACGACTGCAATACGGTGCCGGTGTTGCGATAGCCCTGCTGCCACATCGTCTCGAACACATCGAGCGTGACCTCGGTGTATGGGGAATTCTCCATGTCGATGCGGATGAAGAATTCCCTGGCCACGCCGGCATCCAGGATGCGCCGCAGGTTGTCGACGCAGGTGGCCCGGTCGACGTTGAGCCCGAGCTGCGTCAGCTTCAGGGAGATGTTCCGCTCGACGCCGGCGGATGCCATGCTCTCCATCAGGCCGGTGTAGCTGCGGGTCGCGGCGCTCGCCTCGGCCGTTGAGCTGACGCTCTCGCCGAGCAGATCGAGCGTGATGTGCAGTCCCGACGCCTGGATCTGCCGCGCCGCCAGCAGCGCCTCTTCGACCCCCTCGCCGGCGATGAACCGGCGGGCAAATCCTCCCTGCCCGCGCATCCCGTAGCGCGAGGCGAACGATTTGAGCACCTGGCTCCCGGCGAGAACGTGGAAGAAAGTCCTGGATACGGTCTGGAGCATCAGTGCGTGCGAAGCGGCCGCCGCGGCACGAGCAGGTGCTGGATCGTGCGCGCGTAGTATCGCAGGACGGTACGCTCGCGAACGCGGTAGCGGCCACCGCGTTCGACGTGGATCACGTTGCGGTCGGCGAGCGCCGGCGCACCCTGCTCCACGGCCTCGCGTCCGTTGCGGACGCCGAGGTTCCCTCCCGCCTGGCGCAGCGCGTCGACCAGCGCGTCGGCGCGCGACTCGAGATCGCGCCGCGTGGCCGACGGCCGCATCGCCGCCGCGACGATCGCGGTGGGCAGCACTTTGTAGAGGCTGCCGATCGTGTCGCGGATGTGGTGCGCGAGCGTCATCACGTCGCGCCGCGACTCGAAATCGTAGCCCTGGAGCGGAATCGGCCTGCCGAACGTGACGAACGCGCGCGTCTGGTAGCCGACGGCGTAGCGCACCATCTCGGCCACCTCGCGCGCGAACGGGCGCGCGCGGCGCTTGCCGAGTGCCTGGTGCGGCAGAATGTGATCCTCGAGGACGACGTCGTAAGACACGGCCAGCGGCACGACGACGGCGTTCTCGACTTCCGCCTGCAGCGAGGCGTGCAGCAGTCCCGTCTTCGGCGGCTTCAGCTCGCCGGTATAGCTGCGTCCTCCCTCGATGTAGAAGAGCAGGTCGCTGCGCTGCAGCAGTTCGGCGACGTAGGCCTTCAGCGTGACGAGGTACGCCGGGTCCTTGGTGTTGCGCCGGATCGGGATCGCGCCGGTGACGTGACGGTGCAGCAGACCGAGCGGACCGCCGAACAGGTTGATGCCCGCGGCGGTCACCGGCGGACGAATGCCGTTGTCGTCGAGCACCAGCGGCTCGACGAGATAGTCGAGATGCGACTTGTGGTTCGAGACGTAGATGACGCGTCCCGCGCGCGTCGCCTGCTGCGCGACCGCGACGTTCTCCTGCACGCGCTCGACCTTGCGCAGGATGGGATAGAGCGGATGCTTGAGGGCGCGGTAGATCGGGTAGCGCTGAGTGGTGCGCAGTTCGTCGAGGTAGGAGTTGATGCGCTCGCGCGCCTGGACCTCGCTCTGCCCGTGCCCGCCGCGCAGGTAGCGCGCGACGTCTTTGCGTGCCAGCACCGCCTGTGTGATGTCGTCGGGGAGCACTACGAAGGCACTATATCTATTTTTCGACCTCTTTGCAGATGGCCTCGGTGAACTCGGTGGTCGTGGCCGAGCCTCCCAGATCGCGCGTGCGCACCTTGCCGGCGCTGAGCACGCGGCCGAGGGACTGGCGGATCCGCTCGGCCCGCTGCCGCTCGCCGATATGGTCCAGCATCATCAGCCCCGACAGCAGCAGCGCGGTGGGATTGGCCAGGTTCTGATCGGCGATGTCCGGCGCGCTGCCGTGCACCGCCTCGAAGACGGCGGAGTCGAGCCCGAGGTTCGCTCCCGGGACGACACCGAGGCCGCCGACCAGTCCGGCGCACAGATCCGACACGATGTCGCCGTAGAGATTCGGCAGCAGCAGTACGTCGAGCTTCTCGGGATGCATGACCAGGTGCATGCACGCTGCGTCGACGATGCGCTCGTCGTAGGTGATGTCGGTGTATTCGCGCGACACCGTACGGCAGCTCTCGAGGAAGAGCCCGTCGCTCAACTTCATGATGTTCGCCTTGTGAATCGCGGTCACGCGCTTGCGGCCGTAGGCGCGCGCGTACTCGAAGGCGAACCGCGCGATGCGGGTCGACGCCTTGGCGGTGATGATCTTGAGGCTCTCGACGATGCCGGGCACGATCTCGTGCTCGAGGCCGGCGTAGAGGTCCTCGGTGTTCTCGCGCACGATCACCAGGTCGACGTTCTGGAAGCGCGTCTCGACGCCGGGCAGGTTGCGCACCGGCCGCAGGTTCGAGTAGAGGTCGAGCGCCTTGCGCAGCCCGACGTTGACGCTGGTGAACCCTTCGCCGATCGGCGTGGTCACCGGTCCCTTCAGCGCCACCTTGTTGCGCTTCACCGACGCCAGCAGCTCCGCCGGCAGCGTGGCGCCGTAGCGCTTGTAGGCGATCACGCCGGCGTCGTGACGCTCCCAGTCGATCTGCAGGCCGGCGGTGCTGAAGATGCGCAGCACCGCTTCGGTGACTTCGGGTCCGATCCCGTCACCGGGGATCAATGTGATCGTGTGCGCCATGTCTCCTCAGTCTTCCGCCATCCGCTCGGCCAGCAGTTCCGCCACCGGCTCGAGCAGCGCGCGATCGCCCTGGCCGAACGCGGCGCGACGGTCGCTGTCGATGTCGATCTCCCCGAGCACGTCGCGGCCGTGCATGATCGGGACGACGATTTCCGACTGCGTCTCGATGCTGCAGGCGAGATACCGCGCATCGGCGTTGACGTCGTCCACGACAATCGTCGCCTTCTCCGTGGCGGCGGCGCCGCAGATGCCGCTGCCGAGCGGGATGCGGGTGTGTGGCGAGGGCTTGCCGAGAAACGGCCCGAGCACCAGCTCGCTGCCGTCCATCACGTAGATGCCGACCCAGGTGTAATAGGGGATCGCGTCCTTCAGCAGCCGGACGGTCTGCGTCATCGCGGAGTGCGCGTTCGGCGCGGCCGCGATCGCGCTGCGCAGCGCGGTGAGCAGCTGATCCCGATCCATGTCAGTCATTGTTCGACCGAGGCTTCGCCCTCGGACTCCCCTGCACGCTCTCTCGCGCGCCGCTTCGCCGGCGCGCTCCGTTCGCGTGGCTCACTCGCTGCGCTCGTTCGCTCACAAGGTCGCGGCAACATCAGAGTCACTCCCTGATTTCCCAGTACATCAATACCAGGCCGCCGAGCAGCGGCACGAGCTGCAGCGACGTCGACAGTCCGTGCAGGCGGCCGAACTGCACGCGGCGCGGATCGGATTCGGGCAGCGTCGACGGCGGCACGCCGATCTCGCGCTGCAGCTGGTGAATCTGTGCGGTGACGACGCGGCCGGCGTAGGCGCTGGCGAGCAGCATCAGCAGGGCGATCGCGAACCGCCACGCGAAGCGGTGCGGGCGTGGGCCGAGGATGCGGCGGGTGATCAGGGTGAGGAGGAGCAGGCCGCCGGCGCCGTAGCTCACGAGCTCGAAGCGGCGCAGCATTTCGCCGACCAGCGCTCCGGCGAGCAGCCGTCCGTCCGCGACCTGGTGCGCGCCCATCGTGTCGAACGTCGCCGGAGCCGCAATCCCGCCCAGCGCCAGCAGCCCGCCGACCCAGATGACCAGTGTCAGCAGTGCGACGTAGCGCAGCGCCAGCATCCCGCTCATTATAATTGAGCATGATCGACTGGCTTGCGTGGGGCGCGGACGCATTTGCGCGCGCCGCGCGCGAAGGCAAGCCCGTGCTGCTGTCGATCACCGCGGCGTGGTGCCACGCGTGCCACGAGATGGATCGCACCACCTACGCCGATCCGGCGGTCGCCGCGCTGGTCCGCGATCGCTTCATCGCCGTCCGCGTCGACACCGATCGTCGTCCCGACATCAACGAGCGCTACAACCTGGGCGGCTGGCCCACGACCGCGTTCCTCACGGCTGATGGAGAGGTGCTGACCGGAGGAACGTTCATCCCGATCGATCGGATGTGCGGCGTGCTGGACCGCGTCGCCACTGCGGCCGAGCGGCTGAGTGAAAGGAGGGCCGCGAGTCTCGTCGAAGCTGGCGTCCCCGGTGCCAGCGAAGGCGGACATCCTGATGCCGAACTCACTCCGCCGCTCGAGAGCGAGCCTCTCATCACCTCAATCTTCTCCACCTACGACGAGGAGCACGGCGGATTCGGCGTCGAGCCCAAGTTCCCCAACACTCCCGCGCTGACCCTGGCCATGGCGCTGTCGCGCGAGACCGGCGAACCCCGGTGGCAGCAGATCGTCGAGCGCACGCTCGACGCGATGTTCGATGAAGGCCTGTGGGACACGAAGGACGCAGGCTTCTACCGCTACGCCATTACGCGCGACTGGCAGTTGCCGCATCGCGAGAAACTGCTCGAGACCAACGCGTCGCTGCTGCGCGTCTACGCCGAGGCGGCTGCGCTGTTCGATCGCCCGGCCGATCGCGATCGCTGCCGCCGCATCGCGCAGTTCATCACCGGCCCGCTTGGCGCGGAAGGCGGCGGCTACCACGGCAGCGACAGCGATCGCGTGCTCTACATGGACGCCAATGCCGTGGCGGCGGGGGCCCTGCTCGCCGCTGCCACCGTGCTCGACGACAGCGACCTCGGGCGTGAGGCGCTGGCCTCGTTCGAGCGGGTGCTGTTGCTCTGCTACAAGCCAGGGCTCGGCGTCGCGCACTACTTCGAAGGCTCTGCCGGAGTCCGCGGCCTGCTCGCGGATCATGTCGCGACGATCGCCGCGCTGCTCGACGCGCATGACGTCAGCGAAGGCGAGCCCTACCGGATGATGGCCGAAGAGCTGGCGCACGTCGCCGTGCGCGACCTGTGGGACGCCGCCGGAGGCGGATTCTTCGACCGGGCCGGCGCGCCCGACGACGTCGGGCTGCTGCGAGCCAGGCGCAAACCCTTCGTCGACAATGCCGATGCCGCACTGGCGTTGGTCCGGCTGTCGCGCCTCGAGAAGCGCAAGGGTTTTCCCGATCCCGCCGAGTTTCGCCAGTACCTCCCCGGGGCACTGCAGGCCGCGGCGGCGCAGATCCATGGACAGGGCGCGCGCGCCGCGCACTACGCGCTCGCCCAACGCCGGGTGATAGACTCCAATCCGCCTCCGCCGCTACGCGGCTTCGGCGCGACAGGCCTTTAAATACAACACGCCATGATTACTTGCATCGATCCCCTGACCAGTCAGACCACCGCGCAGGACGCGCGCAACGATTCGCTGCTGGCCCGCTCGAAGAATCTCGGCCGGCGCATCGAGTCGAAGGTGCTGCCGCTCATCTTCGATCTGGCCGGCGGCGCGTTGACCGGCGAACAGGAAACGGCGCTCGCCGCGCTCGAGAAGCAAGCCGCGCGGACGGCGGTCGAATCGCTCGCAGCATTGGCGAAAGAAGCGAACGACATCGATCACCTCGGCGGCGGGCTCGAGCTGATCCCGGCGCTGCTGATGACGCTCGCCAGCACCGATTACGAGCGTTCGCAGTTCACCATCGAGCACGGCCACACCAGCATCGGCTACTACTCGGCGCTGGCGGCGCTCGGCTTCCTCGATCGCGATCGCGTGATCAAGATGTTCCGCCGCAGTCTCGATATCGCCGGTCATGTCTCGTGGCTGCCAGGCGGCACGCAGCTCAGTTCGGGCCGTCTCGGCGTCATGATGCCCGTCGGCACCGGCACGGCGCTGGGGCTGCGCGCGCACCATGGCGATGCCGCGCACGTGATCTGCCACTGCGGCGACGCCGGATGGATCTCGGGCCAGGCGCTGGACGGCTTCAACGCCGCTGCCGTGCATCGCGCCCCCATCACCTTCGTGATGCACCGCAACGGCATTCAGCTGTCAGGGTCGACGCGGCACATCATGAACCAGGATCCGCGCCGGATCATCTCGAGCTTCGGCATCACGATCCTCGAGATTCGATCGCTGCACGAGCGCAAGACGCTGTTCGGCGCCTACCAGGAAGCCTTCAAGAACGCGCAGAGCGGTCACCCGACGCTGATTTATCCGACGGGCTGGGGCTATCCCGGCGATGCGCCGGTCACCGTCGAAGACTTCGGCCGGAGGTACGGGGTTGTCGAAGAGGCCCGCAAGTTCGCCGCCGATCACGGCGTCCCCTTCGACAAGAAGATCTGGATCCCCGGATCGCTCATGAGCTTCCGCGACGTGATCGCGATGCTGCAGTGCCTGTTCTACGTCAACGATCTCCCCGGCGGCGAAGCGCATCACGACGGCGGCATGAAGGGACGCGACGCGCAGCCCGTGCTGTCCACGCCGCTGATGACGCTGACCAGCGCGGAAACGGCGGCGCTCGACGCGCTGTCGCGGCAGCCGAAGCGCACCGTCGTCACGGACGCGCGTCCCGAGAAGGGCACGCCGAATCTCACGCTGAGCGCGAGCGAGGTCGACGCCGTCACGCTGCCCGGGCCCGAGAAGCCGGTCAGTCCCCGTGCGGGATCGGAAGCGGCCTACCTGGCGATTGCGAAGAAATATCCGAAGCAGGTGTTCGTCGTCTCGGCCGACCTGAATCCGTCGACGCGACTCGAGAAGGCGGTCAAGCAGCTTCCCCCGACCAATTGCTTCGAGATGAGCATCGAGGAGCAGGCGGCGACGCTGCTCACCGACGGCCTGTCGTTCAGCAGCCGCAAGCCGCAGCTGAACGTGTTTTCCACCTTCGGCGCGTTCCTCGAAGGCATCGCGCGCGAAGGCTTCGAGATGTGGCGCTACCAGCGCAACCTGACGGGCTACAACGAAGGCCTCAACGTGGTGATGCACTTCGCGCACGTTGGCGCCTGCACCGGCCGCGATCATTTCTCGGGCTGGAGCCTCGACTGGATCAATCTGGCGCTCGGCTACCTGCCGTACCTGCGCCGCTTCTACGCGCCCTCCGACGCGCGCGCGGCCTTCCTCGCCGTCCGCGACGCCGCGGCGGGCTACGGCGGCCACATCGTCGCCGTCCCGCGCGACAACCTCCCGGTGCTCACGCGCCAGGATGGCAGGACGCCGCTGTGGAATGCCGGTGACGCCTGGACGTCGGTGACGCCGTCCCGGACGCGCGACGGCGCGAAGACCGCCATCCTCGCCGTCGGCGCGCCGAGCTATCTCGCCGTCGAGGCGAGCGAGAAGGCGGCCGCACGCGGCGCCGCCGTCGACGTCATCGTCGTGAACGGATTCCCGATCGACGAGCCCTTCCTCGACAGCCTGCCGCGCAAGTACACGCGGATCATGACGCTCGAGGACGGCCTGATCGGCACGAAGGAAGCCGGCCTGCGCGGCTTCGCCGCCTTCGTCGCGGGACGCCTCGCCGGCTGCGGCGTGACCCTCGATCACCAGGGCATCACCGATCCCCGCATCGCGCCGTCGGATACGTTCCAGGAGGTCTGGGCGCACTACGGCATGACGTCCGACGCGCTGGCCGACAGACTGGTGTAGGGCGCGTCTGCAGACGCGCCGCTTGCCACGGCGCACCTGAAGGCGCGCCCTACTGCTGCGTGGGCGTCGTCTTCGCGGCGCCGTCCGTCGTCGACAGGTAGAGCGCGTTGAACAGCATCGGGAAGGTCGCATGCGTCTGCGCGCGATGCTGCGGACGCAGGCCGAAGAGCACGATGCGCCCCGGGTTCATGTCGAGCGAGACCACGGCGGCCCGTCCTTCCATCAGATCTTCCCCCTTCAGCCATCCCGACGCGACGACCTCCGCGTTGGGATAGCGCGCGACGACGCTGAGCTTCTGCGACGAGAACCCCTCGACGAGGCTGAAGAACGGGCTGTTGTTGTAGAAGCCGTAGGTCTTCGCCTCGACGCCGAAGCCGATCGGGTTGGCAGTGTCGACTTCGATGTTGAGGATGGTGCCCGGCGCGAAATGCTGGTCGCGCGTCAGGCCCGCCTTCAGGTTCTTGACCGGCACGCCGAACCGCTCGATCGCGAGATCCGACGCCGCGCCGAGCGTGACGAGCGTGCCCCCCTGGCCGACGAACTCGCGCAGTGCGGTGAGCCCTTCGTCGCCGATGCCGCCGCGGTACTCGGGACGGATGTTCTGCCCGTTGGCGCCGTCGACGATTGCGCGCGGGTTCTGGTCGGGCAGGACGATCACGTCGAACTTGTCGCGGAGCCGCCCCGCGCGCATCTCGGCGTTGTGCAGCGTCGTCAGGTTGAACTCGTACTGCTCGAGCACCCAGCGCGTCCAGCCTTCGTCCATGTTGCCGCCGGTCCACGGCGAATACATGGCGATGCGCGGCGCCTTCACGGCCAGCGCCGCGGCGGGGGGCGCGCCGTCCGCCGTCTTGATTTGCATGCCCAGCTCGGACGCGACGGCGTCCACCGACTTTTTCGGCGCGTTCAGGATCCACGCGCGGGTGGAGCGGCCCTCGGCCGACGTGGTCGTATCGAAGGCCACGCGCGCGCCGTCCTTCAACAACCGGTTGATCGCCTTTGCCGCGTCCGGGCCGCGATAGTCGAAGGTGTAGCGCGGGCCACTGCCGCTGACGTGCCCTTCGAGCTTCGGCGCCGCGTCGAGTTTCACGAGCTTGACGCCGCTGTCGAGCGGCTTTCTCACGAACACGTGGTCGACGCCGAGGAGCATGCCCAGCGACCAGGCCGTCACGTCGTAGGGCGGTTCGGGGGGCGACGTGGGGGAGCGGCGCACCTCGGGATAGGTCTGCTTCTCGAGGATGTCCTTGGCGTAGCGCGCGAACACCTGGGTCATCGGCACGACGAACGTGCCGGCCGCGTACTTCTGGCCGTTGGCATCGAAGGACGCGTCGGCGCGATAGACGTCCACGCCCGCCATCTGCAGCTTCTCGACGAGATGCACGGCCTCGTGCGGATCGTGCTGCGTGTCGACGGGGATGAGAATCGCGGCCGGATCTCCTTTCTTCCCGTTCTCGATCGTGACCCGGTTGACCTCGTAGATCTGCTGCAGCAGCGCCTCGCGGCGATCCGCCACCGTGTCGAGCAGCGCCATCGTCGCGATCAGCTCGTAGTCGACGATGTCGCGCAGCGTCCAGCGGCCGCCCATCCACGGCCGCGGGTACTCCGTGCGCGGGTTGATGTCGGTCGGCGCGGGCAGGGTGCCTCCACCCTCGCCGCGTCCGCCCCCGCCGCCGCCGCGCCCGCCCCGTCCTTCACCGGTCGGCGGGGGAGCGTTCGGGTTGGCGCGCTGCTGCTCGATTGGCGCCGCGACGCGGGCGCTCGCGACTTCGGTGAGCAGGCCGACCTGGTTGTGCCACCAGCCGCTCCACGCCATCGCCCCCTGCCAGAAGTTCGTGTAGGTGGAGTTGTAGATGATGCCTTCCTTGCCGGCCGCCTCGAGCGCCGCGGCCTGCGACTGTCCGAGGATGCCGTTCCACCGGTAGATGAGCGGATGCACGTTTGGGTTGATGGGATCGGTCGCCGGCATCACGAAGATGCGCGCGGCGTTGCTGCCCATCTGGTGTTCGTCGAGCCACACCGAAGGGAACCAGTCCTGCCACAGCAGCTTCGCCGTGTGCTGGCTCTCCTTCTGCGTGAACATGTACATGTCGCGGTTGTTGTCGTGCCCGACGTACGGGTGGTACAGGTAGGGAATCGAGCTCGTCTCGAACGGCGTGCCGAGGTTCTTGTTGAACCAGTCGGTCACCATGATCTGGCCGTCGGGATTCAGGCACGGCACGAGCACGAAGATCACGTTGTCGAGAATCTTCTTCACCTGCGGCGAGTTGTCGGTCGCAAGCCGGTGCACCAGCTCGACGACCATCTGCGACGCGCCAATCTCCGTCGCATGGATCGAGTTGGTGATGACGATCACCACCTTGCCTTCGCGGAAGATCTGATCGCGCTCGGCGTCGGTCGGCGCCCCTCCCTGGAAATACAGCTTGCGCTCGAGCTGCTTGTAGCGATCGAGGTTCTTGAGCGTGTCGGGGCTGCTGATCTCGAGCGCGATGAACGGATTGTCGTTGGTGGTGCGCCCGAGCTCGCGGAAGCGCACGCGGTCGGTGGCGCCGGCCACCTGCTTCATGTACTCGACGATCTTGTCCCAGCGCGCCAGCTTGTTGTCCGAGCCGATGCGGAAGCCGAAGAACTGCTCCGGCGTGGGGAGTGCCTGCTGTCCCGCGCCAGCCAGCACGGCCGCGATGACGAACGCGGCGACGGCAGCGATCTTCCGCCTGAAGGCGGAAGCCACATGGTGGTGGGCGGCGGAAGCCACCACACGATCATTCATGGTCTTCATCAGTCAGCTCCGGGGGTGGGCGCCAGGGTGCGCTTGTGTTCACTGCCGCGCATCAGGCGCTCGATCCGCATGGCCAGCGCGGGGGAAACGGTTTCGGGACCCTTCGTCAGGTAGTTCTCGAGCTCGGCGTAGGTGAAGCCCATCTCCGATTCGTCGGTCTGTCCAAGCCACAGGCCGGCACTGGGCGCCTTCTCGATCACCGGGTCCGGGACGCCGAGCGCGCGCGCCGCCTCGCGCACTTCGCTCTTGAGCAGCTGGCCGATCGGCAGCAGGTCGACGCCGCCGTCGCCGTACTTCGTGAAATAGCCGATCGACAGCTCGCTGCGGTTGCCGGTGCCGACGACCATGTAGTTCAGCGTGTTGGCCACGAAATACAGCGTCGTCATCCGCAGCCGCGGCTTGACGTTGGCCATCGGCACGCGCGCCTTGATGTCGTCGGTCGGCCCCGCCGCGAGCTGCGCGGGCGGCAGCGCCTTGAGCGTCTGCTGCAGCGTGGCGGTGAACTGATCGAAGGTCGGCGCGAGATCGATGCGCAGGGTCGGCAGCTTGAAGTGGTCGGCGACCAGCTTCGCGTCCGTCTCGTCCTGGGGATCGCTGTGGCAGGGCATCAGGACGCCGACGCAGTTGTCCGGTGCGGCCAGCTGGCACAGCCGGGCCACGAGCGCGGAGTCGATGCCGCCGCTCAGGCCGAACACGAAGCCGCGCGCGCCGGAATGACCCAGCCGGCGGCGCAGCCACTCCACGATGGAGTCGGTGCGAGTGCTCATATCGAGGGGACTATATCGCGCTTCCGGGCGTCTCACGCGCGGACGTTGGGCATGCTTTCGGTCACCCGCAGGAACGCGTCGACGATCCCGGGGTCGAACTGCCGCTCGCGCTGCTGATGGATTTCCTCGATCGCTTCGGCGATCGGCCAGGCGGGCTTGTAGGGCCGCTGCTGGGTCAGCGCATCGAACACGTCGGCGATGGCGACGATGCGTCCGGCGAGCGGGATGTCGACGCCGCGCAGTCCCGAGTAGCCGTCGCCGTCCCACCGTTCGTGGTGCGAGAAAGCGATCTCCTCGGCCAGCCGCAGCAGCGGAAACTTGCCGCCCGAGAGGATCCGCGCGCCGATCGTCGTGTGCGTCTTGACGATGTCGAACTCTTCCTTCGTGAGCTTGCCCATCTTCAACAGGATGCTGTCAGGCACCCCGATCTTGCCGACGTCGTGCAGGGGGGCGGCGCGCGCGATGAGCGACACCATCGAGTCGGGCAGGCCGAGCTGCTTGGCCAGCAGCGCCGACATCTGCCCGACGCGCTGCGTGTGCTGGCCGGTGTTGTCGTCGCGGAACTCGGCGGCGATGGCCAGCCGCTCGATGATCTCGATCTGCGCCTCGACCAGCTCGCGCGTCCGCTCGCGCACCTTCGCTTCGAGTAGCTGGTTCTGGCTCTGGATCTGGATGTAGAGCAGCCGCGTCTCGAGCAGCGTCTTGATGCGCAGGAGCAGCTCGTCGGGCTGGAAGGGCTTGTTGACGAAGTCCTTCGCGCCGCGCGACAGCGCCTCGCGCCGCGCGTCGGGCGTCAGGTCGCCCGAGAGGATCAGGATGGGCAGGTAGGACGCCTCGGCGATCTCGTTGAGCTGATCCATCACCTGCAGCCCGTCGAGATGCGGCATGTGCAGGTCGAGCAGGATGAGGTCGGGCCGGTGCTGGACGTAGAGCGTCGCGGCGTCGCGAGGGTCGGTGGTGCTCTCGATGCGGCCGAAGCCGCCGCGCGAAAGGATCCGCTGCAGGATCTCGATGTTCGCTGCTTCGTCGTCGACGATGAGTATGCGCGCGTTGCGGAACGACCGCGACATCATCACGTGGGTCCCTGCCCGCCGTTGGCAATGGCTTCGGCCGCAGGGTTCTCCGGCCACTCCAATGGGGGACCCGCAGTATACGACGCGTGCGCCAGCCGCGACTGGAAGAGGACTGCAGCGGCCGCCCACGACAGCAGGATGAGTAAGTACTGCACGACGATCAGGCCCTCCGCGGCCCCGACTCCCGCCATGCTGCCCTCGTCAGCGCTGCGGATGAGCACGCGCACGAGCCCGAACTTGACCGCGCCTGCGGCAACGGCCAACAGGGCGTGGAGGACGAGCGCGGCCGGGTTACGCCGCACGAACCGCGCCGCCGCCAGGATTGCCCCGAGCGCACTCCGGCGATCTTCGACCACGAGCCGGACCTGGGCATAGGTCAACGTGACGCTGACGGCAAACAGCAGCACCGTCGCCGCCATGAGGACGCCCCGGCTGCCGTCGGGTCGCGGCAGCCACAGGTTGAGGGTGCCGTTCAGCCCGAGCGCGATCAGCGCAACACGGAACATCGCGGGCGCGTGCGCGCCGCATGCACCGAAGAACCCGCGGCCGCGTGTCGGCCGATCGCGCGCGTACCGATCGATCACCCCGCCGGACGCCAGCGACCAGAACACCAGGCCGCGCAGCAGCTGTGTGCCGTCCGCCCACGGCGCCGCGGCGAAATCCCACGCGTCGACCACGAGCGGCCCGAACCCGAGACGCCAGATGCTCCAGGTGTTGGTGGCGTGCAGCCAGAGCGCCTCGCGCACGGTGGGTGCGGACGCAACCGTAAACACGGCGGCGAGGACGATCGTCCCCGCCAGTACCGCGGGAGCGCGCATCAGCCGCGCCGCTCCCTCTCGCATGGCGCCGCCAATGCTGGCTCCGCCGGGCCGCGTCATCTCAGCGCCGAATCCTAACACCACCAAAAGGTATAATCGGCCGCTTGCAGGCATTCATTCAGGAGTCGTAGATGGCAACACGGAAGGGACCGATTCGCGTCCTTCACTATGGACTGGGGCCCATCGGCGCGGCGGTCGTCAGGCAAGTGGCCGACCGGCGCGGGTTCAAGATCGTTGGCGCGGTCGACATCGATCCGGCCAAGGCGGGACGCGATCTCGGCGAGGTGGCCGACGTCGGGCGCACGCTGCGTATCAAGGTATCGGCCGATGCGAAGAAAACGATCAAGTCGACCAGGCCGGACGTCGTCGTCCTGTGCACGCTGTCGTCACTCAAGCGCGTCCTCCCGCAGATGGAGGAGATCCTCAAGCTGAAGGTCCCGATCGTCTCGACGACCGAGGAACTGGCCTATCCGACCGGCGCCAACATGAAGTACGCGCGCGCCATCCACCAGTGGGCGAAGAAGGCGAAGGTGGCCGTGCTCGGCACGGGCGTCAACCCGGGCTTCACCATGGACGCGCTGCCCATCACGCTCACCGGCGTGTGCGAGCGCGTCGACAGCATCCGCGTCGATCGCATCCAGGACGCCCGCGTCCGCCGGCTGCCGTTCCAGCAGAAGATCGGCGCGGGGCTGACGCGCGAACAGTTCCAGAAGAAGGTCGACGACACCAGCGTGCGCCACGTCGGGCTGGCCGAATCGGTCTCGATGATCGCCGACGCGATGGGATGGAAGCTCGACAAGATCACCGACGAGATCGAGCCGAAGATGGCGACGTCCACTGTGTCGAGCGAATTCCTCGCCGTGGATGCCGGCTACGTCTGCGGTCTGGTGCAGGACGGCATCGGCTATCGCAACGGCAAGCCGATCATCACGCTGCACATGGAGGCGTATCTCGGCGCCCCCGAGTCGTACGACCAGGTCGAGATCATCGGGTCGCCGAACATCAAGAGCAAGGTTGCCGGCGGCGTGCACGGCGACGTCGCCACGGCGTCGATCACCGTCAACTCGATCCCCAAGATCCTCGAGGTCGCGCCGGGCCTGCACACCATGCGCGACATGCCGATTCCGTCCTACTTCGGCGGCTAACGCCGTCGAAGTCGCGTGTCGGACCTGGGAACGAGGGCCTTGGGAGAGGGCCACGCAATGTCCGAAACACACCCCGAACGAGTCGAACGCATGCGGAAGGCGTATCGCGAGGCGCACGAGCGCTTCGTGAAACGCCTGCGCGATGCGCCGGCCGACGCCGTCGAGCGCGTGCCGCCCGGCGGCGGCTGGTCGGCCGCGCAGATCGGCTGGCATGTCGCCGCCGTGGATGCAAGCTTCGCGGGCTTGATGTCTGGCGAACGGCCCGGCGCGCAGCCGCTGGGCGATGGCATATCGGAAAAGCCGTGGACCGACATCGTCGCCGGCATTCCCGCGAAGCTGGAAGCCGGCAAGCGCGTGCAGCCGCCGGCATTCGTCCGCCGCGAAGAAGTGCTGTCGGCGCTGGAAGAATCAGCCGCGAAGATGGACGCCGCGCTCGCCGGTCTCGATCCCGATCGAAGCGCCACGCACGCGATCACGCATCCCGTCGTCGGCACCGTTACGCTGCGCCAGATCGGCGACTGGGCCACCGCCCACACGATCCGCCACAACGCCCAGGCCAAGCGCGTGCTCGGGTACTAGGCGTTCGGCTATGGGCTTCAGGCTTCAGGGCGCTGACGCATCAGAACGTTCAGCGAACGACGAACGACAAGCTTACCCGCGAAGGACGGTGAGCGGGTCCACTCGTGACGCGCGCCAGGCGGGAAGGACGCTGGCGGCGAACGCCACCAGGGCCAGGCCGATCGCGACGGCCGAGAGCGTGACGGGATCGTGCGCGCTGACGCCGAACAGGAGCTTTTCGACCAGCCGTCCAGCAGCCAGCGCGGCGAGCACTCCCACGCCGATCCCCATGAGCGCGGGCGTCATTCCTTCGATGATCACCATCCGCACCACGTCGACCGTGCGCGCGCCGAGTGCGGTCCTGATCCCGATCTCGCGGCTGCGTCCGCGCACGATGTACGACAGCACGCTGTAGATCCCGACTGACGCCAGCGCGAGCGCGACGGTCGCGAAGATGACCAGCAGCAGCGCGCTGAACCGTTGCGACGTCAGCGTCTCGTCCATCACTTCGTTCATCGTCCGGACGTCTTCGACCGGCTGCTCGGGATCCATCGAATGGATCACGTCCGCGGCCGCCTTGGCGACCGAGGTCGGCGGCACGGCCGTGCGCATCACCAGCGTGACGTTGCCCCAGTATTGCGACCGCGTGAACTCGTAAACGGTCGGCGCGGACGGGCCCGAGAGTTCTCCCTGCTTCACGTCGCCGACGATGCCGACCACTTCCTTCAGGGTGCTCCGAGACTGCAGCGGCAGCGTCACGCGCTTGCCGACGGGATCCTCGTCGCCCCAGAGCAGTTTCGCGGTCGATCGGCTCACCAGCATGACCTCGCTGTCGCTTTCCGCCACGTCGCGTCCGCGGACAATCGGGATGCCCATCGCCTTGAGGTAGCCCGGCGTGATCTTGCGGACCTCCACCGTGGGCTGATCGCGCGGCAGCAGCTCGGGGCGCCCTTCGACGACGATCGGCTGCACCGATCCGCCGAGCATCGGCAGGTCGTCGATGCCGCCGGCGACCGACACGCCCGGAAGCGCGCGAATGCGCGGCAGCGCCCCTTCGAAGAAGGCCAGGAACTTCTGCGGCGTGTCGTAGCGCTTCTCCGGCAGCGACACGCGCATCGTCAGCACGTTGCGCGGATCGAACCCGGCGTCGACGCTGCGGAGCGCCATCAGGCTGCGCAGCATCACGCCGGCGCCGGTGAGCAGCACGACCGAGAGCGCCACTTCGCCGGCGATGAGCAGGCGGCGCGTGCGTACGCCGACGGCGCTGTCGTTGCGGCCCCCCTCCTTCAGCGTTTCGTTCAGATCCGTCCGTCCCGCACGCAGCGCCGGCAGCGATCCCGACAGGACGCCGGTGACGATCGACGCCGCGAGTGCGAAGAGCATGACCCGCGTGTCGATGGACAGTTCGTCAGCGCGCGGAATCTGCTTGGCGAGCAGCGTCGCGCCCATGGTCAGCGCCAGGCGCGCGACCAGCAGGCCAAGTGCGCCGCCTGCGGCGGCCAGTACCAGCGCCTCGACGAGCAGCTGCTGGAAGACGCGCGATCGTGCGGCGCCGAGGGCCGAGCGGATCGCGATCTCCTTGCGGCGCGCCAGCGCCCGCGCGAAGAGCAGGTTGCCGACGTTGGCGCAGGCGATGAGCAGCACCAGCCCGACCGCGGCGAGCAGCACGATCAGCGACAGGCGGATGTCGCCGACGATCAGCTCGCGCAGCGGGATCACGGTGGCGCTCCACCCGGCGTTCTCCTTCGGGTGCTCCGCTTCGAGCGTGCGCGAGATCTGCTGCACTTCCGCGATCGCCTGGCTGAGAGTGACGCCGGGCTTCAGCCGCGCCACCACCTGCGCGTTGTGGTTCTCGCGGACCGCGCGCTGCTGATCGGTGTAGGCGAGGGGGACCCACAACTCGGGACTCGTGGCGCCCCACGCCTTCACGGTGAACCGGCGCGGCATCACGCCGACCACGGTGTAGGACTCGCCATCGAGGCGAAGGGTCCGGCCGATGACGTCGGACGCACTGGCGAACTGGCGCTTCCAGAAACCGTCGCTGAGGATGGCGACGTGCCCGCGCGCGGGCGAATCCTCCTCCCGCAGGAACGTGCGGCCGAGCGCCGGCTGCGTGCCGATGATCTCGAAGAAGTCGGTCCCCGCGCTCACCGCCAGCACTTCAGCGGCTTCACCGTTGCCCGTCAGCACGAACGGGCGAAAGCGGTAGATCGCCATCGCCTCGAACTGCCGCGCGCTGGCCTTCCAGTCGTAGAAGTTGGCCGGCGACACCGAGAACGTGCGCATGCCGGGAAACGCGTCCTGCGGCGGCACGTGGAAGATCCGCACCAGCCGCTCGGAGTCGCTTTCCAGCACATTGGGATCCTAAGCTTAGAATTCCACGTGGACAAGTTGTCGCG
>JADMIO011564997.1_pt1 | contig 56754 bp, 66 predicted proteins | sample 8958161 | NCBI WGS metagenome assembly JADMIO01 (sample SAMN16585339, study PRJNA669376) | soil metagenome | isolation source: Crop rotation soil | place: USA: Cullars Rotation, Alabama | collected 2011
CGCGACAACTTGTCCACGTGGAATTCTAAGCTTAGGATCCCAATGTGCTGGAAAGAAGACCGACCTCGTCGTGCGCTGCTACAGGCGTTCGCTGGCTTTGACCGAGCGCTTCGCCGACGCCGCCGAGGCGGCCGGCCGCGACGGGCTCGAGCGCGCGCTGATCGGCGTCTATCTGAACACCCAGGCGCATGCTTGCGGGCTTTCGCCGCTGACGATGATGGTCGGCGCGAGCACCCTTCCTGCCGCCGCGCGGCGCGAGATCACCCGCCGCGCCCGCGCCTTGCAGCGGCGCTATGAAGGTTTCGGCCGAGACGGGCTGAAGGAAGGCGTGTTCCGCGATTTCGATTTTGACGCGACGTCCCAGCTGGGCGCCGGCGCTTTCGAGTGGCTTCCCAAGTGGTTTTCGACCGACGATCCTCGCGCTCGGACCGCGCTGGCTTGCGAAATCGTGGCGCTGTTCATCAAGGGGTTGCGCGCTCGCTAGCGTCTCACTGACGCGGCCAACCTGTCCAAGATTAAAGTTGGTCTCAACCAGGAATTTATGCCAAAATTCAAGGGGCTAGAGCCGGGGCGGGTTTTCCGCATGCGCGGCGCTTCATCCATTGGGAACGCATGGCGGCGTTAGAGAATTCGTCGGGCGCAGCGGGCCGGCCGGCCGATGCCGGGGCGGCCGGTTTCGCGCACTACCTATTGGCGAACGGCAAGGTCGCCGCCGAAGCGCTGAGCCGAGCCGAGCAGATCGCCGCCGAGAGCGGCGAGCGGCTGGAGCACGTGCTGACCCGGCTGGGCATCGTCTCGGACAAGGACCTGGCCGACGCGCTCGTGGCCTTCCTCGGCCTGAAGCTGGTGACGGCGGCCGATTTCCCCGCGACGCCGGTGCTGGAGGAGCGCCTGCGCCGCGCCTTCCTGCGCGACAAGCAGCTCATCCCGATCGAGGATCGCGGCGACACGGTCGCGGTGGCGATGGTCCACCCGCTCGACGCCTATGCCTGCGACGCGGTGCGCTTCGCGGTCGGCAAGCAGGTCGTGCGCTATGTCGTCTATCCGGCCGATTTCGAGGCCGCCTATGCCAAGCTCTATGGCGAGGGCAAGTCCGAGATCCGCCAGATCTTCGAGCAGGCGCAGGAACGCACCGACGATATCTTCGGCGACGACATCGACCGGCTGAAGGATACCGCGAGCGAAGCCCCGGTCATCCGCCTGGTCAACCATCTCATCACCCGCGCGGTGGAGAGCCGCGCCTCGGACATCCATATCGAGCCGATGGACGACGAGCTGCGCATCCGCTACCGCGTCGACGGCGTGCTGCAGGCCGTGGAGTCGCCGCCGCAGCACCTGGCCTCGCTCGTCATCTCGCGCATCAAGATCATGGCCAAGCTCAACATCGCCGAGCGCCGCCTCGCCCAGGACGGGCGCATCGGCATCGCGGTGCGCGGCAAGGACATCGACATGCGCGTCGCCACGACGCCGACGATCCACGGCGAAAGCGTGGTGCTGCGCATCCTCGACCGCGGCAGCCTGAACCTCGACTTCGCGGCGCTCGGCTTCGACGACGACGTCGTGGGGGACTTCCGCGCGCTGGTCAAGGAACCGCACGGCATCGTGCTGGTGACGGGTCCGACCGGCAGCGGCAAGACGACGACGCTCTACACCGCGCTGACCGAGCTCAACACCATCGACAAGAAGATCCTCACCATCGAGGATCCGGTCGAATACCAGCTTCCCGGCATCAACCAGGTCCAGGTCAAGCCGCAGATCGGGCTCACCTTCGCAAACGCCCTGCGCTCGTTCCTGCGCCACGACCCCGACATCATGATGATCGGCGAAATCCGCGATCTCGAGACGGCGCAGATCGCCGTCCAGGCCGCGCTCACCGGGCATTTGATCCTCTCCACGCTGCACACCAACGACGCGGCGAGCGCGGTGACGCGCCTGATGGACATGGGAGTGGAGGATTATCTCCTCACCTCGACGATCAACGGCGTGGCGGCGCAGCGCCTGGTGCGCACGCTCTGCACCCATTGCCGCGAGACCTATGAGCCCGTCGCCGAGCTGGCGGAGAAGATGCATCTGCCGGCAGGCAAGCTGTGGCGCGCCGTCGGCTGCCCGCAGTGCAGCGGCACCGGCTTCAAAGGCCGCAGCTCCATCGTCGAGGTGCTGCCGCTCACCAACGAGCTGCGCCGCGAGCTGCTCAAGAGCGGCGACGCGGAAGCGCTGCAGCGCGTCGCGGTCGAGGGCGGCATGCAGACCATGCGCATGCACGGCCTGAAGAAAGCCGCGGCGGGGCTGACGACCATCGAAGAAGTCCTTCGCGCGACGCGGTCGGTCTGAGCATGGCGAGCTACCGCTACAAGGCGATGACCGAAGCCGGCGCCATCGTGCGGGGCACGCTGGACGCGTCGTCGGAAGCCGCGGCGATCCGGCTGCTGCGCGCCCAGGGCCATTATCCGCTCTCGGCGACGGCAAGCGATGCCGGCACGCTCTCGGACCGGCTGTCCGGGTTGCTGCCCGGCAAGCGCTTACCGTCGCTGCGCATGCTGGCGCTTGCCACGCAAGAATTGGCCGAGCTGCTCGGCGCGGGGCTCGAGCTCGACCGCGCGCTGTCGGTGCTGATCGGCTTGCGCAATCTGGGCCCGCTGAAGGAGCCGCTGACCGCCGTGCGCGGCCATGTGCGCGACGGCGCGGTGCTGGCCGACGCGCTGGCGCAGGAGAAGGCGTTCCCGAAATTCTATGTCGGCATGGTGCGCGCGGGCGAGCTGGGCGGCGCGCTTGAGCCGGCGCTGCGCCGTCTCTCCGCCTATCTTTCGCGCACCCAGGCGATCCGCGACTCCATCACCTCGGCGCTGGTCTATCCCGCGATCCTCACCATCACCGCGGGCTTCTCGATCTTCGTGATCCTGGCCTTCGTGTTGCCGCAGTTCAAACCGCTCTTCGCCCAGGCCGGCGCGCAGCTTCCGCTGCCCAGCCGGTTGGTGATGGGGGCCGGCGATCTGGTGCGCGACTGGTGGTGGCTCGGTGCTCTGGCCGCCATCGGCGCGTGGCTGTGGCTGCGCCATGCGCTCAAGGACAACGCGCAGCGCCGGCGCATCCACAAGCTCATCCTGCGCATCCCGATCATGGGCAATCTGCTCGCCGCCATCGAGATCGAGCGCTTCAACCGCATGCTGGGCACGCTTCTGGCCAACGGCGTCGAGCTGCCGATGGCGCTGGGCCTGGCCAAGGACGTGCTGTGGAACACGGCGCTGAGCGATGCCGTGCGCGAGACCGCGGCGGGCCTGCGCGAGGGCGAAGGCTTCGCGCGGCGCCTGGCGCAGTTCAAGGAATTCTCCGGCGGCACGCTCGACCTGATCCAGATCGGCGAGGAGACCGGCAAGCTCGACGACATGCTGATCCGCCAGGCCGATCTCGACGAGCAGCGCATCAAGCACACGATCGACCGGCTGCTTGCCATGCTGGTCCCCGCCCTCACCGTCCTGCTCGGCCTCGTGATCGCGGGGCTGATCGCCTCGATGCTGATCGCGATCCTGAGCGTCAACGACCTGGCCCTGCAATGAGAGAAACGATGACCCGACTGCGCAACCGCGCCGCCCGCGACGGCGGCTATACGCTGATGGAACTGCTGGTGGTGCTGGCGATATTGGGGCTGCTCACCGCCATCGCGACGCCCTATGTGCTGCATTATCTCGAGACCGCCAAGGTCAAGACGGCGCGCACCGAGATCGCCAACATCGGCGCGGGACTCGACATGTTCAAGGCCGATGTCGGGCGCTATCCGTCCACGAACGAAGGATTGAACGCGCTCTTGAAGGCGCCGCCGGATGCCGAGAACTGGGACGGGCCCTATATCAAGAAGCTCGACTCGTTCAACGATCCGTGGGGACGCCCCTACAAGTACCAGTCGCCGGGCCAGCACAGCGAATACGACATCTACAGCTATGGGCCGAACAAGCAGGCCGCGCCGGGCGACAAGAAACCGCCGGTGGCGAACTGGTAATCCGATGCGCCGCACGCCATCCGAACACGGCTTCACGCTGCTCGAAGTCCTCGTCGCGCTCACCATCCTGAGCGTGGCGCTGGGCGTGCTGTTCGGCATCTTCGGCCATAGCCTGTCGCGTGGCCGCGAGACGCAATGGCGGCTGGAAGCGCGCGCGCTGGCGACCTCGCTGCTGGCGCAAGCCGACAAGCAGCCCATGCTCGCCTATGGCGAGACGCATGGGCGCACCGGCGCAGGCCTGGATTGGCGGCTGAGCGTCAAGCGCTACGGCGACGAGCGCGACGTGCAGGCCTGGCCGGCCGCGGCGGCGCGCGTGACGGCGACGGTGAGCTGGGGCGACGGCACGGGCCAGACCTTCTCGCTCACGACCTTGCGCCTGCTGCCGAAGGAAAAGTCGCCGTGAGACGCGAGGCCGGCTTCACTCTGCTCGAACTGCTGGTCGCGGTGACCTTGCTCGCCTTCCTGAGCGTGGGGCTGATGGCCGGGCTGCGCTACGGCACCGATATCTGGCGCAAGTCGCAGGACAAGAACGTCGACACCAACGCCATGCGCCAGGCCGAGAAGATGCTCGCCGACAATCTCACCCGCGCCTATCCCCGGCTCGTCGTCGTGTCGCCCGAGGACGCGCACATCGATTTCGACGGCACCAGGGACCGCATGACGTTTCTCTCCACCGCCGCCTCGGGCACCGGCCACATCATGCGCGACACGGTCGCCAAAGCCGGCGACGGCAAGGAGATCGCGCTCGCGATGAGCGCCACGCCGGAGCTGGGCACCGGTGGCGCGCCGATCTGGAGCAAGACCTTGCTGCGTCATCTGGCCGGCGCGGAGTTCTCCTATTTCGGCGCCGCCGGCGAGGAGAAGGAAGCGACCTGGCATGCGGACTGGCGGGGCCAGCGCAAGCTTCCGAGCCTGATCCGCATCCGCGTCGCCTTCGCGGGCGGCGGCAACACGCCGTGGCCCGAGATGATCCTCGAGCCGCGCATCGCCGCCGATGCCGACTGCGTCTATGACGCGCTCACCAAATTCTGCCAGGGCCGGTCATGAGCGCGGAACGCGATCTCGGCGATTTGCGGCAGGGCGCGGCGGAAGTGCTGACCGCGTGGCGCGCCGAGCTTTCGGCGATGGTCGAGGAGCGCTTCGGCGGCGGCCTAGCCGGTGACGACAGCGAGCTTCGCGTCGCGCTGCACGGCGGGACCGTCGCGCTTACCTGGCGCCAGGGCGGCAGCGAACAAGTCCTGGGCGAGACCTCGACCACGCAGGAAGACATCGAGCGCTGGGTGCGCGCGACATTGGCGTCCATCGGCAATCCGGGCGATGCCGTTCTCGAACTGTCGTCGAGCGACGTGCTGCGGCCGGTCGTGAAGCTTCCCCATGCCTCCGAGCGCATCCTGCGCAGCGCGCTGCAATACGAGCTCGAGAAGCTGAGCCCGGTCCCGCCCGACGAGGTCTATTTCGATTTCCGCGTGCTGGGCCGCGACCGCGAAGCCAACACCGCCGAAGTGGAAGTGCGCATCATCCGCCGCGCCATCGTCGACGATGCACTCGCTTTGTGCCGCAGCGCGGGCCTTTCCGTCGGCGAGATCCGCTTCGAAGGCGACGCGCGGCCGGCGGACCGCGGCAGTTTCCCCATGGACCGCAATGCGTGGCTGCGCTCTCTGTGGCGGCGCTGGTCGGTGGCGCTGGTGGGCATGCTGGCGCTGATCCTTCTGCTGGCCGTCCTGCTCGCGAGCTATCTGCGCGGCGCCGCGACGCTCGACGCTCTGACCGACGAGATGCTGACCGAGGGCGCGCGCGCCTCGCGCGTCGAGCAGCTCCAGCACCGCATCGAGCAGACGACGACGCAGCTCGCTTTCCTCGCCGAGCAGAAGCGCAGTCCCCTCTTCGTCGCCATCCTCGCCGACGTCACGCGCACCCTGCCCGACGGCAGCTGGATCACCGAGTTCACCATGAGCGGCAGCAAGATCCGCATCGGCGGCTATTCGCGCGCGGCCTCCGACCTGATCGGCGTGTTCGACCGCTCCGGACACTTCACCAATGCGCAGTTCGCGGCCCCGGTGACGCAAGGCCCTTCGCAAGGCATCGATCGCTTCGATCTCACCTTCGACGTCGCGGGGGCGCCCAAGTGAGCGAACAGGTGAGCGAAGAGCAACCCTTCATCAAGAGCCGCGCCGCCGCGCTCATCGCCTGCGCCGTGGCCGCGATCGTGTTCGCCATCGTGGTCGTGACGCCGATCGTCGCGGCCTTCTCCGCGCAGAGCGACGAGATCGAGACCTCGCTGCAGCAGCTCGGCTTCTATCGCGCCGAGATCGCATCGAAGGGTGCGCTCGAAGCCGAACTGAAAGCGCTCAACGAGAAAGGCGCCTCGGTGCCGGGCGTGATCGACGCCGACAGCACCGCGCTCGCCCAGGCGCAGCTCCAGAGCCAGATCAAGGCGCTGGTCGAGAACAACAAGGGCATCGTGCGCAGCATGCAGATCCTGGCCTCGCCCAAGCAGGGCGGCTTCGAGGTCATCGCGCTGCAATGCGATCTGTCGGTGCCCCAGAGCCACCTGAAGGACCTCGCCTACGCCATCGCGGCGCACGCGCCCTATCTCTTCGTCGACGAAGCCTCGATCTCCGCGCCGAACCTGGGCCCGGACGACGTCGGGCAGCAAGCCATGCTCGACATCCGCTGGACGGTGCACGGCTATCGCTGGGGGCGGCCGAAATGACGCTTCCCCGCAACCCGCTGCTGATCGGCCTGATGGCGCTGAGCCTGCTGCTCGCGGGCCTGTTCGTCTATGAGATCACCGCGCCGCTGCCGGAGTCCGATCCGCCGGTCGTGCACCTGAAGCCCAAGGCGCAGCGTGCCGCCGCCGCGATGGCGGTCACGACGCCGTCGCAAGAAGCCTTCGCCGAGATCGAGATGCGTCCGATGTTCCTGCCCAGCCGCAAGCCCGTGGCAACCGCCGCCGAGGCGAGTGCCGCGGCGCTGACGCCGCCGGACATCGCCCTTGTCGGCGTCATCGTCAGCGGCCAGGACAGCCTGGCCATGCTGCGCACGCCGTCCGCGCCGCTGGCCAGCGCCTATCGCGTCGGCGCCGACATCTCGGGCTGGAAGCTGAGCGAGATCACGACGGAGCGCGTCGTGCTCACCGCGGGCGGGCAGCGCAGCGAAATCCGTCTGGATGCGAACAAGCCGCCGCCGGCACCGCCGAGGCCGCCAGGAAGTTCGCAATAGAATCAGTGGGTGAAATGGTGCAAATACACCGCCGGGTAGAGGTAAAGATCGTGGGGCCGTCCTTGAGACTTCGTTTCAGCGCGATTGCGGCGTGCCTTGCGGTGGTGTTGGCCGCGTGCTCGACCGACGAGCCCGCGCCGCCGGCCGCAGCCCCCATCAGCGTCCCGCCGGCGCCCGCCGAGGCACCGCCGGCGGCGACCACGGAGGCGACCGCGCTGCCCGGCGCCGCCTCGGAAGCCAAGATCGAGATCTTCCCCGGTTCCGGCGCCTTCACCCAGCCCGGCCGCGCGCGCCAGCCCGCGCGCACCACCGTCGGCGAGCAGGGCGACATCACGCTCAACTTCATCAACACCGACGTGAAGGACGTCGCCAAGGCGGTGCTGGGCGACTATCTGAAGCTCAATTACGAGATCGGCGCCAACGTCCAGGGCACCGTCACGATCCAGACCAGCCAGCCGCTGCAGCGTTCGCAGGTGCTGCCGGCGCTGGAGCAGGCGCTCAGGCTGAACGGGCTCAGCGTCGTGGAATCCCACGGCATCTACAAGGTCGTGCCCATCGGCGACGCGCCGCGCATGGCGCGCATCAGCCAGGCCGGGCCGAAGCGCATCGCCGATATCGGCTACGGCATCGACATCGTGCCGGTGCGCTATGTCGGCGCGACCGAGATGCAGAAGCTGCTCGAGCCCCTGGCGCCGACCGCCGGCATCATCCATGTCGATGCCGCGCGCAACGTGCTCATCATCGAGGGCACGGCCGAAGAACGACAGACCCTGCGCGACGACATCGCCCTGTTCGACGCCGACTGGCTGAGCGGCATGTCGTTCGCGATCATCACGCCCAGCTACACCGATGCCGAGGAGCTCACCAAGGAGCTGAACCAGGTCATGGGCGGGCTGAACAGCCCCGTGGGGCAGCTCATCCAGCTCATTCCCATCCAGCGCCTGAACGCGATCCTCGCGATCTCGCATCAGACGAAATATCTGGAGCATCTGCGCGCCTGGGTGAACCGGCTCGACCGTCCCGGCCAGGGCAGCGACAAGCGCATCTTCATCTACAACGTCCAGAACGGGCGCGCCTCCGACCTCGCTTCGACCTTGGGCAAGCTGCTCTTCGGCGGCGCGGGCGTGAGCGGAAGCTCCGCGCCCCGTTCCTCGCCCTTCGCCGACAGCAGCCCCTCGATGGGGAGCTCCTCGTCGACGACGACCAGCGGCTTGGACAAAAGCGGCGGCGCGACGACGACGTCGGCGCCGTCCTCGAGCAGCGCCGAAGGCGTCTCGGTCTCGGGCTCCGCGCCGGGCATCGGCAGTTTGAGCATCACCGCCGACGAGACCAACAATGCGCTTGCGATCCTGGCCTCGCCGCAGCAATACGGCGTAATCGAGAGCGCGCTGCGCAAGCTCGACGCCGCCCCGCTGCAGGTTCTCCTCGAGGCGGCCATCGCGGAAGTGACGCTGACCAACGACATCAAATACGGCGTGCAGTATTTCTGGAAGGACAGCCACAACCAGGTCGTCCTGTCGGACAGCGGCTCGACCTCGGTCGTGCCCTCGCTGCCGGGCTTCGCCTATATGTTCTCGAACGGCAACAACATCAGCGTCGTGCTGAACGCGCTCGAGCAGGTCACCCATGTCGAGGTCGTGTCCTCGCCCGAGCTGATGGTGCTCAACAACCAGACCGCCACGCTGCAGGTCGGCGACCGCGTGCCGATCATCACCGAGCAGGCGGTGAGCACCCAGGACGGTAACGCGCCCATCGTCAACAGCGTGCAGTACGAGGATACCGGCGTGATCCTGAAAGTGACGCCGCGCGTCAATCGCGGCGGCATGGTGATGATGGACATCTCGCAGGAGGTGAGCGGGGTGAGCGACGTCAGCGCCTCGCCGGTGCCCTCGCCCACCATCCAGCAGCGCAAGATCACCAGCTCCGTCGCCGTCCAGGACGGCGAGACCATCGTGCTGGGCGGGCTGATCAGCGACACGCGCAACCAGTCCAAGAACGGCGTGCCCTATCTCCAGGACATCCCCGTGCTCGGCAATCTGTTCCGCGACACCGGCGACACCAAGCGGCGCACCGAGCTGATGGTGCTGATAACGCCGCATGTCGTCGACGACATCAAGAAGGCGCGAAAGGTCACCGATGAGCTTCGCCGCAAGCTTCCGGCCGTCCAGTCGGTGCTCGAAAGAGCGCGCTGAACAGGCACGCGAAGGCGAGCGCGGCTGGGCGCTCGTCTCGGTGCTGTGGGCGGTCACGATGCTGTCGCTGATGGCGGCGGCGACCCAGGCTTTGACGGCGACGTCCTATCGCAGCGAAGCCCACGCGCTGGTCGATGCGCGCGCCGAGGCCGATCTCGACGCCGCGGTGGCCGGCGCCGTGCTCGGCATCTCGGACCTCCGGCCCGAGCGGCGCTGGCGCGTGGACGGCGGCGTCACGCCTTTCGTCTTCGACGGCATCAAGATCCGGGTCGCGGTCCAGGACGAGATCGGGCGGATCGACTTGAATGCGGCCAGCGGCTCGCTGATCCGCCAGCTTCTGCTCGGCGTGAAGCTCGCGCCCGACGAGGCGGCCAAGCTGACCGACAGCATTCTGTACTGGCGCAGCAGGACCGGGCTCGAAGGGCTGAAGGGTGCCAGCGACGACGACTATCGCGCCGCGCATCTGACTTATCTGCCGCGCCACGGCCCGTTCCAGGCGGTGGACGAGGTCAAGCTCGTGCTCGGCATGACGCCCGCCCTCTTCGCCAAGATCGCCCCCGCGCTCACCGTCTACAGCAGGCGGCCGGTTTTCGATCCCGCGGTCGCGCCGCGCGAAGCGCTGCTGGCGCTCTATCCGGACGATCCGGGAAAGATCGACCAGATTCTCGACGCGCGGAACGGCGACGCCAATGCGTCGATGCGGCTCGGCTATGCCGCCGGCGCCGCGGCCATGCCGACCGCCCCCAGCGGCCGCGCCTATGCGATAGATGCACGCCTCGCCATCGGCCGGCGAGCCTTCACGCGCAAGGCGGTGGTCGTGCTCACCGGCAGCGACGCGCGTCCCTATTTCGTGCTGGCCTGGCACTAGGCGCGCGTTGCGGCGCCGTCATCCCGCCCGTTCTAGGTTCCCGTGAAGCGGAAAAACCACAGCTTGGCGTTGTAGCCGCTCCCCCGTTCTGACAGACTTGGTCGAGCTCGTGGGGGCGAGGGGACGATGTCGGATAACGGCGCGGGAAACGGCGCCCGGTATTGGGCGTTCATCAGCTACAGTCACAAGGATGCGGCATTCGGGCGGCGCCTGCATCGGCGGCTCGAGAGCTACACCTTGCCCCGGCGCCTCGTCGGACGCGCCACACCGCAAGGCACGGTGCCGCGCAAGCTCGCGCCGATCTTCCGCGACCGAGAAGAGTTGCCGGCGGCGAACGACCTGAGCGCCGAGGTGCGCGCCGCGCTCGCCGCCTCGCGCAGCCTCATCGTCGTGTGCTCGCCCTCCTCCGCCGCGTCGCCCTGGGTCGGCCGCGAGATCGAGGCGTTTCGCGAGCTTCATCCCGACCGCCCCGTGCTGGCGGCGATACGCGACGGAGAGCCGGCCGACTGCTTCCCGGACGCGCTGAACCGGACGGGACCGGACGGCGCCGTTCTGGAGCCGCTGGCGGCGGATTTCCGCAAACGCCAGGACGGCGAGCAGCTCGGGCTTCTCAAGCTCGTCGCCGGCATCGTGGGCGTCGGCTTGGACGAGCTGGTGCAGCGCGACGCGCTGCGACGGACACGACGCGTGACGGCCGTCACGGCGGGCGCGCTGGCGGCGATGGTAATCATGGGCGTGTTGACGGTCTTCGCGTTCACCGCCCAGCGGGAAGCCGAACGTCAGCGAGGCGAGGCGGAGGGACTGGTGGAATACATGCTGACCGATCTGCGAACGGAGTTGAAGGGCGTCGGTCGGCTCGACGTCATGTCAGACGTCAACAAACGCGCCCTGGCCTACTACGACCGGGAGATCAGGTCCTCTTCGCTTTCCGAAAGCTCGCGCGCGCAACGGGCGCGCATCCAGCTGGCCCTGGGAGAGGACGACGAAAACCGCGGCGACCTCGTGGCCGCCCTGCATCGGTTCAACGACGCGGCCGCCACGACACGCGAGCTTCTCGCCAATTCTCCGAACGATCCCAAACTCATCTTCGATCAGGGCCAGAGCGAGTACTATCTGGGCAGCGTCGATTACTACCGGGACGATGCCCCTCGCGCGCGCGAGAAATTCCTGAACTACAGGAGACTGGCGCAAAAGCTGGTATCGCTGGATCCAAACAATGGCGCCTACCATCAAGAGGTCGCTTACGCGGAAAGCAATCTCTGTTCACTGGCGTTCAAAGCGCCACAGGACTTGGACTCCGCGCTGCGTCACTGCTCCGAAGCGCTGGCGCAAAGCGAGCAGGCCAAGCTTCGTCTCGGCCCGACGCGCGAAATTGAAGACAGCTTGATCGACCATCACGGATGGCTCGCCGACGTCTATCGCGCCCGCGGCGATCTGAAACGCGCGCTCGAGGAGCGCCTCGCGCAGGAACGGTTGCTGAGCCGTCTGATGGACAGCAAACCGAGCGACATGACTTTGAAGGAAAGTTGGGTCGCTCTTCAGATCGCGTTGGCGCTTCTCGAGAAAGCGGACGGCCAGCAAAAGCAGGCAAACGACAGGCTGAAGAGCACTCTGACATTGATCGATCTGATGATCGCATTCGAGCCGCGCAACAAACACTGGCGCGATCAGAAGGACTGGATCGACAAAGAATTATCGAAGCTCAACTGAACTCAACTCGACAGGAGTCAATCATGGCACAGGAATTCGCGTTTACGCTTGACATGTACAAAAAGATGATGGCGGACGTTCGATCGGTCCGTCATTTCGCCCCGAACGAAAGACCGATCGAAACCGTCCCGACGCCCTGGAACCCCGGCCGAATTCTCTATCTGAAGATCAAGCGGAATCCGAATTCGACCGGATCGCTGTTCATCTACGACGACACTGTGAGCGGCTACTATGCGCTGGGCAGCGGCGTGGACGATTTCGTCGACGCACGCCGGACCGCTCCGCCCGATCCACAAACCCGCCTTGATCCCGTCAAGGACGTCAACGGTCTGGATTTCACGCTCGAATACAAGAGCTATATCGTCATGCAGCTCGATCCCAACGGAAACAGCCGCTTCGTGAACGACCGGGACGGCGCGGGGGTCGACGACGTCACGCCGGCCGAATATGTGAACATCTGGCAGATGCGCGACGCGGGCGGGGACCCGATCCTTGCCCGGGGAATCGTTCCCATTCCCGACACTCCCGAGCCTCTGCCCGGCGAGCAGTGCCACATCGTGGTGTTTTCGGCCAAATCGCCGAGCAGAAACGGCCGAAAGGTTCCGGCGGTCTCCGACAATTTCAATCTGCACATCCAGACCCAGAACTCGCCGGGGGGCAGCTGGGCTGAAAGCACGATCGACCCCGAGATAAAGAACACCGGGCACACGACCTGACCCTTTTTCCGGTGCGGCACGCGTTGTGGAAAGCGCGTGCCGCATCGCTTGAAAGCAGCGAATTGTTCTAGTCATGACGGGTGCCAAAGATCGCCGGTCTCTTCGATTTGGCGTGCACTTTGTCTTGCCGCGAGGCAGTATTTCCCACCAGTATGACAAACCCGCCCCTTCTCTCCATCATCGCCCATGCGCGCTCCGGCGCGACCGAGCAGGCCTGGCGCATGTTCCGCGAAGCGGGGCTCGACGGCGTGGACGACGACCCCGCCGTGCTGAGCGTTCTGGGGCGTCTCCTCAAGGACCGTGCCCGCGCCGCCAAGGCGGCGGAGCGCCGGCGCCATTACAAGCAAGCCGCCGATGCCTATGCGCGGGCGGCCGCGATCAGCGGCGCGAACTATCCCTTGATCAACGCCGCCACGCTCTCGCTGCTGGCCGGCGAGCGCAGGCGCGCCAGATCGCTCGCGCGGCAAGTCCTCGAGCGCAGCCTCGGCGGCGAAAACGAGCCCGACACGCCCTATTGGCATGCCGCCACCCGTGTTGAGGCGCGCCTTCTGCTGGGCGAGGTGGCGCAAGCCAAGCGCGACCTTGCCCAGGCCATGTCGCTGGCGCCGCAGGCTTACGAGGATCATGCCTCGACCTTGCGGCAACTCGCCCTGATCCTGGACGAGATGGGCGAGGACAAATCCTGGCTCGATCCGTGCCGTCCGCCGCGCAGCCTGCACTTCGCCGGCCACATGGCGCTCCCGAGCAAGGACGGCGCGCTCGGCCGCGACATCCGCGCGTTCCTTGCGCGCGAGCGTGTCGGCTTCGGCTATGGCGCGCTTGCCGCCGGCGCGGACATCCTCATCGCCGAGGCGCTGCTCGAGACCGGCGCGGAGCTGCACCTGGTTCTGCCGGCCGCACCTGAGGAATTCCGCAGAGCCTCGGTCGCCGCCTTTGGCCGCGGCTGGGCAAGGCGCTTCGACGCGATCATGGACCGGGCCGCCACCAGGCGTTCCGTCGCGAGGGACGCCGATCCGCTGTCGCCGCTCGCGATCCGCCTCGCGGCGGAGATATCGATGGGCGCAAGCGTCATGCAGGCCGAGATGCTGGCGACCGAAGCCGTGCAGCTCTTGATCCTGTCCGACGGCAGGCGCGACGGCGGCGTGAGCGAAGCCGTCGGTTCGCAATGGCGCGCGGGCAAGCGGCGTCAGCATGTGCTTCTCGCGCCGCGAAAGGGCGGCGAACAAACATCGCGGCGGCGCGCAAAGCAGGATGCGAATGCGTGCCTTGCCGCCATGCTGCGCATCGATCTGTCCTTGGGCGATGCGGGCCGCGTTCCCGCGTTGCTGCCGCGGCTTCTTCCCGCGCGAATAAAGCCGCTGCTTTCGCCGTGCTGGACGGGCGAGGAGCTGCTGGTCGCGTTCGCCGGCGTTTCCGATGCCGCCAAGGCCGCGCTGTCGGCAATGGAGGCGCTCGACGGCATCGCCGAGGCGCGTATCGCGGCGCACTATGCGGTGGTCGACAAGACGCGCAATCCTTTCGGCGGAGCGAAGCTGCTTACCGGCGACGGCGTCCGCGTGCTCGGCGACATCCTGCGCTCCACGCCGCCGGGCGCGATCCACGTCAGCGAGGATTTCGCGGCCGCGCTGCACGGCGGCCGCGCCTCCGGACGGCCGCGCACCGAGTTCATCGGCGAATTGCCGGGCGAGGTCGACGATCCGACGCGGCTCCATTCCCTGCGCCGCTGAGATTTCAGACGATCTCTTCCTCCAGCCTTTGCGGCGCCACGATGAACAGCGCGTCGCCGTCGCGCCGGACGATGCCGCGCCGCTCCAGAGCACTGACGGCGCGCGAGGCCGTCTCGCGCCTGGTGTTCACGCGGGTCGCAAGCGCCGAAAGCACCGGCGCGGGCCGCACCGTGCGTCCGTCGCCCGCCCGCGCCAGGCGCTGCAGCTCCGCGCACACGCGTCCGTAGGCGGAGAGCGTGGTGCGCTCCAGCATCCGCTTCGAGGTCGAGCGCACCTGCTTGAGCAGCGCTCTCGACACGACCATGCCGACGCAGCTGTGGGCCTCGATGAGCGCGATGAAATCCAGCGCCAGGAACACGGCGGCGCGCACGTTGTCGACGGCGACGATGTCGGCTTCTTCCGGCGAAGGATCGGCCAGCGCGACGGCGCCGAAGAAGTCGCCGGGCAGGAATTCATGCAGCAGGACGAGTTGCCCTTCGAGACCGTTTGCCCAGGCGCGCGCGCGTCCCGCGACGAGAAGGAAGGTGGTTCCGGCGCGGTCGCCCTGCCGCAGGAGAACGGCGCTCAGCGGGAAACGCCGATCAGCCGCACGCCTGGCGATGCTGGTCGCGATGTCCGGCGAGCAGCAAAAGACCTTCCGCAGGAAATCGTGAAGCGAAGCGGATTCCAATTCCCCCAACCCCGTCGGCCGCGCCGGCGAGATTGCTGCCAATTGGAAGAATTGTCACCCCAGCCGGGCGCAGCAAAAGGGCCGGCCTCCGCGAAGAAGCCGGCCCGGGATAGAAGATGCCGCCTTCACCCTTGCGGCGCGGCGGGAAGCGCCTGGATCTGGTCCGCGCTCAACTGCGCGACCACGACGTTGCGCGACTGATCGTAGCTCAGCTGGTTCGCGTCGATCGACACGATCTTGCTCTGCGCGCCAAGCAACGCGACGTCGACGGCCTGCGCCTTGCCGTCGTTGCCGGTCACGACTTTCTGCACCGCGCCGACCGCCTGGCCGTTATTGGTCTCGACACTGGCATTGACCAGCGTCTGCGGCGGGTTGGCGATCTGCGCCAGCGATACCGTGCCCGATGCCGTCGGAGCGGCGGCGGTGCCCGAAGCCTCGGCGGTCTGCTGCGGCGCGGATTCCGTTGCAGCCTGTTCGGTGCTCGGCGCAGCCTGCTCCGTCGTCGGCGCAACCTGCGTGCTGGCGGCCATCGTCGTCGTCGACGCGCCGCCGGCGACCGTCGTCGTGGTCGTGCCCGATTGCGCCTGCGCGAGCGCCTGCGCGTTCAGATCGTCCGTCTGCTTCTGCTCCGCGGGCGTCGAAGGATGATGCGTGAATGCGAACGCCGGCGTGGCGAGCGCGAGCCCCACCATCGCGGCGCCTCCCAGTGCAAGTGATTTGAGGTTCATGTCCGTCTCCCAATTTTTTCGAGATGACCGTGGAGCGAGGAGCACCTCGGCCGGTCGAATGAGAAAACGCGCGTTCACCTTGCCGGTTCCGGACGGCGCAGTGAACAAAAGGGAACCTTTCCCGGCGGGGTGAGTTGCAATTTCAACAGGAGGAATCGATGCCGCGCGGAGATAGCGAAGACGAATCGCGCGCCGCGAAAACAGCCAGCGCAAAACGGCGCCGCCACTGACCGTCGCATTATCGACGGAACGCCGCCGCTGGGCACACGTTCGAAAGATATAGAGGTACCCCGATGGCCAAAGCGAAACTTCTCGAAGACATCAAAGCCGATCCCGCCCGCTTTTATCCGGCGCCGAGCGACGTGGTCCGCGACCGGCGGTTTTCGGACCCCGAGCGTCTGGAGATCCTGGAGGCCTGGGAACGCGATGCCCGGGCGCTGGCGGTGGCCGACGACGAAGGCATGTCCGGCGGCGAGCCGAGCCGGCTCAGGACCGTCGTGAAAGCCCGGATGGAGGTTCAGGAGCGCGTCTCCGGCGAGACCAAATATCGCGAAGCCGGCAAATTCGGCGGCGGGCCGGTCGAGTGACTAGCCTAAGCTTCTGATCTATTTGTGGAAAGTTGAGCGGACACCCGACGCGGGGCTGTCGAAGGGGCTGGGGCGTACCGGATCAGACGTCCGCTCTGCCCGTGAAAATGCGCGACTTCGGGATCGGTTCCCGGCGGGCGAAAAAAATTTGCTTTTTTTCAGGTCGCCTTCCGCCGGGCAAGAACCGTCATGGTGGCGCTGGCGACCAGGAGCACCAGGAACACGCCCAGAAAGACCTTGGCGATAAGGGCGGCCGATCCCGCCAGGGCAAAAAAGCCCAGATAGGCGGTCACCCCCGACAGCACGAAAAAGGTGAATACCCAGCCCAGCATAAGGTTATGCAGCCTTCTCCCGCTGAGGATGAAAGAACAGCGCCTGGCCGACCGTTGCCTGGATCGTCTCGGGCAGGAAGGGCTTGGCGATCAGATAGGCGGGCTCCGGCCGCTCGCCGGTCAGGAGCTTCTCCGGATAGGCGGTGACGAAGATGACGGGGATGTCGAAGCTCGACAGGATCTCGCTGACCGCGTCGATCCCCGAGCCGCCCTCGCCCAGATTGATGTCGGCCAGCACCAGGCCGGGCCGCTCCGCGCGCGCCATCGCGACCGCCTCGTCGCGCGTCGCCGCCTTGGCGACGACCTTGTGGCCGAGCTCGACGAGCAGGCTTTCCAGGTCGAGCGCGATGATCGGCTCGTCTTCGATGATCAGCACGCGCGAGGCCAGCAGGCGGTCGATCACTTCCTGCGCTTCCAGTATGGCGCGTTCGACCTCCTGGGGCGTCTGACGAAGGATATATGCCGTTTCCTCGAGGCTGAACGCCTCGACCGAGGTGAGCAGAACCGCCGCTCTCTTCGGCGCCTCGACCGCCTTGAGCAGACCGTCCGGCCGCGCCGTCTTCTGATCGGTCGCCGCCTCCTGGGCACCGCGCTCGCCCTCGGACCAGCGATCCTGGAACGCGCGATAGAGGCCGACCCGCGGGGATACGCCCTCGCCCAAAGCCTGCTCGCCCGAAAGCAGCCCGGCCAGCGTGGCGCGTACACAGGCGTCACCGCGTTCCTGGCTGCCCGTCAGCGCCCGGCCATAGCGCCGCAGATAAGGCAGATGGGGCGCCAGCGCCTCTTTCATGCTCATTCGGTGAAATCCTCTTCGACAGACGCAGAAAAGCTCCAAGCACGAACGTATGCCAGAGGAATAAGTTCCACGGCGGGGGAACCTTCGCCCCGGCGGGACGTTAGGCCTGCTTAAGGGGATTGAACGCCCTTCTGGGGCACCTTCACACAAAGGTCGGGATTGCATCGCCTGCCCGACGCGTCGGAGAATGGTCTTGTCGAGTCTGCAAGCAAATCGGACCAATCACGTGTCCAATGACGATACGCCAGACAGCGGAAAGTCGCGCGCCGTGCGCGCGCGCCAACGCGCCATCGGTCGCGAGCTGCGCCGCATCTATGACGGCGTGGTGAACGAGCCCGTCCCCGACGAGTTCCTCGATCTTCTGCGCAAGATGGACGATGCCGACGACGGGAAGAAATCCTCCTGATGTCCCGCGCAGATATCCAAACGCACGAAGAGCGCGAACCCCAGAAGGCTCCGGACTTCAAGTCGGATCTTTTGGCGCTGGTCCCGTTCCTGCGCGCCTTCGCGCGTTCGCTCACCGGCAACTACGAAGCCGCCGACGACCTCGTCCAGGAGACCTTGGTCAAGGCCTGGCAGTCGCGCGACACCTTCGAGATGGGCACCAACCTCAAGGCCTGGCTGTTCACCATCCTGCGCAACCAGTTCTATTCCGACCGCCGGCGCGCCTGGCGCCAGGCGCCGTGGGACCAGGACGCGGCCGAGCGCATGCCGGGCACGAGCCAGGACCAGAACTGGGCGGCGGACTTGAGCGACTTGGCGCGCGGTCTGAAGCTTTTGCCCGACGAGCAGCGCGAAGCGTTGATTCTCGTCGGCGCCGGCGGCTTTTCCTACATGGATGCCGCCAGCATCGTGAAGTGCAACGTGGGCACGGTCAAAAGCCGTGTGGCACGGGCGCGAAAAGCACTCCTCGCAATCCTGGAGCGTCAGGATAGTCTACCGACCCGAACGCGGCCGGATGAGGGAGAAGCCGCCCGTGATATCATGGCACAGCTTGACGCCTTGGCGCCGTCCCGAGAGCCAGACGCCCCCGCCGCCGCCAAACGGCGGAAGGGGCATGCCGGCTAGCCGCGCGCCCTCGCTTCGCTTCCGGCTGTTCCTGACCGTCACACTCGCTCTGTTCCCGATCGTGGTCGTCAGCGTGCTGCAAGGCATCGAGCGCGCCCGCGTCGACGTCGCGAACGTGCGCGACCGGCTGGTGCAGACCGCGCGCATCGCCGCCTCGTCGGAAGAGAACGTCCTGGCCTCGAGCGAGCAGATCTTGCGCACCTTGGCCAGCACGGAAGACGTGCGCGACGTCACGCCCGAATGCGACCGCGCGCTCGCCGACGTGCTGATCGGCGTGCGCTTTCTGACCAACCTCGCGCGCATCGACCGCAACGGCGTCGTCGTCTGCGCGGCGATCCCCCGCGCCAGGGGGATGAAGGCCAATGCCATCTTCGATGCGGTCAGGCGCAGCAAGGCCTTCGCGGTCAGCAGCCAGCTCATCAGCCCGGTGACCCACGGCCCGGTCATCGGCACGATGCTGCCGGTCTTCGACGCCAAAGGCCGTTTCGACGGCGCCGTGAGCGTGGCCGTCAATGCGCGCTGGCTGACCCACATCCTCAAGGCCCGCGACCTGCCGCACGGCGCGGTGATCGCGGTGTTCGACCGCCAGGGCTCGGTCATAGCGGCCAACGAGGGGATCGTGGCGCGCGATCTGTTCTCGAAGATGCCCGAGCCGCAGACCTTGGGCGGCAGCCTGCAGACCCGCGACGATGCCAAGCGCAACGCCTGGGTCTTCGCGGCGGCGCCGCTGGTCGGCAACAACGTCTTCGTGGGGCTGGCCATGCGCCAGTCCAAGCTGTTCGCGCCGACCTATCTCAGGGTGGGCACCGACTTCCTGCTGCCGATCCTGATGATCGGGCTGGCCTGGATCGCGATCTGGTTCGCGACCGAGCGCCAGATCACCCAGTGGATCAACTATCTCAGGCGCATCGCGGCTGCCTATCGCGGCGGGCATTACGGCGCCAAGCCGGCGCTGGAGAACGCGCCCGTGGAGTTCAGGCTTCTGGGCACGGCGATGGAAGAGATGGCGGCGGGCATTCAGGACCGCGACAAGAAGCTTCGCGACGCGATCGCCCAGAAGACGCTTCTGATCCGCGAGACCCATCACCGGGTGAAGAACAACCTTCAGATCGTGATGAGCCTGCTCAGCCTCCAGGCCAATCAGATGAAGGACAGCGCCGTGAAGGAAGCGCTCAGCCAGGCGCAGGCGCGCATCGACGCGCTGGCCCTGGTGCACCGGCTGCTGCACGAGGTCGAGGATCAGACCACGGTCGACGTCCAGCGGCTGCTCGGCGAGCTGACGCGCAAGATCTCCGAGAGCATGACGGTCGACGACAGCAACATCTCGACCGAGGTCGACTCCGTGCACAGCAACGTGCTGAGCGAGATCGCGGTGCCCATCGCGCTGTTCACCGTCGAGGCGCTGATCAACATCTTCAAATACGCCTTCCCGCCGGAGCGCGCCGGCGGCGCGGTCAAGGTCGTGCTCGAGCGGCGCGGCGACGGCAAGCTGCGCCTCACCATCGAGGACGACGGCGTGGGTTATACCCAGGATAAGACGAAGCCCGGGATCGGCAGCAGGCTGCTCGGCGTGTTCGCGCGTCAGGTGCACGGCACGGCGTCGGTCGATTCGAAGCCCGGGCACGGCACGACGGTCGAGCTGATCTTCGCCGATCCCGAAGGTGCCGCGCCGGAAACGCGCGCGGCGTCGGCTTAAGGCGCGAAATAGATGAAATAGACGATCGCCATCGCCGCCAGCGCCGCCGACATGCTGATGGCGAGAACATAGCGCACGCCAAGGCCGGATTGCGCCTGCCGCGCCTCGGTCGTCGACAGTTCGGCGGCGCCATCGTGGGGATTCGTCGGGAGAGCGTTCCTGTCCATGACTTCAAAACGCGGCGCAGTCTCAAAGGGTTGCATCTTTTCACGGGAACCACTGCGCAGACCGGACGTTACCGTGCTGGCAGACGGGGGCGTCAAAAAACCAGGAGATTTGAACATGTCTAAGAAACTTATGATGAGCGCCGCCGCGCTGGCTCTTTTCGCCTTTGCCGCCCCTGTCCAGGCGGCCGACAGCCCGCATGGCGTCAAGGTGGGTTCATTGACCTGTCATGTGGCGAGCGGTTGGGGCTTCGTATTCGGCTCCTCGAAAGATCTGCATTGCACCTTCCGTCCGAGCAGCCGCAAGGCCGAGCGCTATGCCGGCTCGATCTCGAAGTTCGGCGTGGACATCGGCTATACCGACGGCGGCGAGCTGATCTGGGGCGTGTTCGCTCCGACCTCCGACGTCCGTCCGGGCGCCCTTGAGGGCGACTATGCGGGTGCCACGGCCAGCGCCACGGTCGGCGTCGGCCTCGGCGCCAACGTGCTGGTGGGCGGTCTCGACAAGTCGATCGCGCTGCAGCCCCTGAGCGTCGAAGGCAATACCGGCCTCAACGTCGCGGCCGGCATCGGCTCGATCAGCCTGAAGTTCGCCGGCGAGAAGCAGGCCGCGAACTAAAACACGCGCACGATGGAATCGGGCCCTCGCGGCGACGCGGGGGCCCTTTTCTTTAGATCACGCCGAGCTTCTTGCCGACCTTCTCGAAGGTCGCAAGCGCGAACGCGATCTGCTCGTCGCTCAGCGAGGCGCAGGCCTGGATGCGCAGCCTGGCGGTGCCTTCCGGCACCACGGGATAGCCGAAGCCCGTAATGAAGATGCCCTCCGCGAGCAGCTCCTTGCTCATGCGGATGGCGAAAGCCGTGTCGCCGACGATGATCGGCACGATCGCGGATTCGCCGTCCAGCGGCTTGAAGCCGCGCGCTTTCAAACCCTCGCGCAATGCCTTGGTGATCGCATGCAGCCGCGCCACGCGCTCAGGCTCGCGCTCCAGGACCTCGACCGCCTTCATGGCGCTGGCGGCGATGGTGGCGGGCAGCGCGTTCGAGAACAGCTGCGGCCGCGACACTTGCGCCAGGAAATCGATCAGCGTCTTCGAGCCCGCGACATAGCCGCCCGCCGCGCCCCCCAGCGCCTTGCCCAGCGTGCCGGTGACGATGTCGATCTGCCCTTCGACGCCGAAATGCTCGGCGGTGCCGCGGCCGTGCTTGCCCATCACGCCGGTGCCGTGAGAATCGTCGAGGATGATCGAGGCGCCGTGCTTCTTCGCCAGCCCGATGATGTCCGGCAGGTTGGCGATGTCGCCTTCCATGCTGAACACGCCGTCGGTGACCAGGAAGATGCGCCGCGCGCCCTTGACCGAATCCAGCTTGGCGTCGAGATCGGCCATGTCGGAATGCTTGTAGACCAGGCGACGCGCCTTGGCCGCGCGGCAGCCGTCGATCAGCGAGGCGTGGTTGAGCTCGTCGGACACCAGGGCGTCCTGCTCGCCCGCCACCGCCGGGATCAGCCCGGTATTGGCGGTCCAGCACGAAACATAGGTCAGCGCCGCCTCGGTGCGCGACAGCCGCGCCAAAGCCTGCTCGATGCGATCGTGGATGGAGAAGGTGCCGCAGATGAAGCGTACCGACGCGGTGCCCGCCCCGTAGTCCTTCAGCGCCGCCTGCCCCGCCGCGACGAGCTCGGGATGGTCGGCGAGCCCCAGATAATTGTTGGACGACAGCACCAGGACGCGGCCGGACTTCTCGGCCATCGTCACTTCCGTATCCATCGGCCCGGTGATGTGGCGGAAGCTCTTGAGCGTCCCCGCCTTCTCCATCGCCGAAAGATCGCCCTTGAGGCTCTCGTCCAGCGCCGCGCTCACAGCTCGCTCCAGTCCAGGATGACCTTGCCCGAATTGCCCGAGCGCATGACGTCGAAGCCCTGCTGGAAGTCCTTGTAGGAATAGCGGTGCGTGATCACCGGCTGGATGTCCATGCCGGACTGGATCATCGAGGTCAGCTTGTACCAAGTCTCGCCGAACATGCGCCCATAGATGCCGCGCAGGTTCAGTCCCTTGAACACGACGGCGTCCCAATCCACGCCGGTCTCGCCCGACTGGATGCCCAGCATCGCGATCTTGCCGCCGTGCGCCATGCTGTCGATCATCTGACGCAGGCCGGCCGGGTTGCCCGACATCTCCAGCCCTACGTCGAAGCCCTCTTGCATGCCGAGGTCCTTCGTCACCTCGCGCAGGTCCTGCTTGGCGACGTTGACGACGGCGGTGGCGCCCATCTTCTTCGCAAGCTCGAGACGATATTCGTTGACGTCGGTGACCACGACGTAGCGCGCGCCCGCCTTGATCGCCATCGGCACGACGCCGACGCCGATCGGACCCGCGCCGGTGATCAGCACGTCCTCGCCGACCAGATCGTAGGACAGCGCGGTATGGGCCGCATTGCCCATCGGATCGTAGATCGCATAGACCTCCAGCGGCACCTTGGCGTCGCAATGCCAGATGTTCGGCGCGGGCACCGCGACCAACTCGGCGAAGGCGCCGTTGCGGTTCACGCCCACGCCCAGCGTATTGGCGCAGAGATGGCGCCGGCCGGCGAGGCAGTTGCGACAGTGACCGCAGACGATGTGCCCCTCGGCGCTGACCAGGTCGCCGACCTTGTGGCCCTCGACGTTGCTGCCGACGGCGACGATCCTGCCGACGAATTCATGGCCCGCCACCGTGCCCGGCCGAATCGTCTTCTGCGCCCAGGCGTCCCAGTTGTAGATGTGCACGTCGGTGCCGCAGATGCCGGTCTTCAGCACCTTGATGAGCACGTCATCGATGCCGCAGCTCGGCTCCGGCACGTCTTCGAGCCAGATGCCCTCTCCGGGCTTGGATTTGACCAGGGCTTTCATATTGGGGGCGTGCCTCCGTGCAATCGATGGGATGCCAGGAATGAAATGAACGCTCGACGCCTGACAGCGGCGCAAATTGGGAAAACAGCGGTGAGAAATCAATAGCTTGTTGTGGAGAGAAGAACTATCCCGGCCGCCGCCTCGGGTTCGCTCCGCATTGAAACATTAAATCCGCGATCCGGCCGCGCCAGCCATTCCCTTGCGACTTTCGCAAGCCCGCGTAGCATCCGCCCCGGAGGAGCATCATGTCTGCATTCGACCATTTCGACCGCGTTCGGGAGGTGTTCGCCGACCAGTTCGAAGAGCACGGCTCGGGCTTTCTCTATCGCAAATCCAGCAAGGGCGCGCCCATCCCGGTCAGCGCGGCCGAACGCGATCGATATGTCGCCCGGTTCAACAGGTACATCAAATATGCGTCCTGGAGCGTTCTGGGGAGCATCGTCCTATTGGCTTTCTATGCCGCGGCGACGCATGTCGATGTTCGCGGCGAGGCGATGTTTTACGGCGTGGCCGCGATCGTCGCCGCATTCCTGGCGAGCTACTACTGGAGCTGGACCCTGCCCGCGCGGGAGCTGCGCGACCGGGGCGCCGTCGGAGAAAGGCGCACGCGTGCCGAGGCCATGCGCCTGTATCTTGCAAGGATGACCTACGGAGAATTCGCGATCATCGCCGGCGCGGGCGTCTTCGCGCTCCTGAAAGCGCGCGCTCACGGAGACATGTTTTCCGGGTGGAACCTGTTTTGGACAGGCCTGGGCATCACGGCTCTCGTGGTGACCGCCGTCCAGGCTTTTCGGAAGTGGCAGCTGGAATCGCGGCCGTCGAAGCCGCCGGTTTGATGGTGCCCAGGGGCGGAATTGAACCACCGACACGCGGATTTTCAATCCGCTGCTCTACCAACTGAGCTACCTGGGCAAACCGTCAAAAACCCGGGACCTGCCCGGAAGGACGGGCTTTTTAGTAGAGGCTTCCCCCTATGGCAAGCCGCCCTATGCGAGGTCGTTCTCGTCCTCGGCGGAGAGGCCGTCTGGCGGCTCGACGGCCGGGATGGCATAGCTTCCCTTGAGCCAGCGCCCCAGGTCCAGGTCGGCGCAGCGCTTGGAGCAGAAGGGCCGGAACGCCGGAACTTGCGGCTTGCCGCAGGCGGCGCATTTGCGCTCAGCCGGTCGCGACATCGAAGCCCTCGCGGGTATAGAACTCGCTCGCCTCGAACTGCACGCGCGCCGCACCCCGGCGCGCCAGCGAGGCGCGGACCTCGTCGCCGTGATCCTCCAGCCAGCGCACCACGTCGGGGGCGGCGCGCACGACGATGGGCTTGCCGGGCGCGGCCTGGGCGGTGCGCTCGACCCGGCGCATGACCTCCAGCGCCACGCTGTCGCGCGTGCGCTTGCGGCCGTGGCCCGAGCAGCTGCGGCAGCATTCGCTCATCAGCTTGGCGAGCGGATCGCGCACGCGCTTGCGCGTGATCTCGACCAGGCCGAATTCCGACATCGGCGAGATCTGCGTCGGCGTGTGGTCCTTCGACAGGCTCTCGGCCAGCACGTCGATCACCTCGGCGATATTGTCCGCCTCGGCGAGGTGAATGAAATCGACGACGATCAGCCCGCCGATGCCGCGCAGGCGCACCTGACGGCCGATCTCGTCGGCGGCTTCCAGGTTCACCTTGACGCTGGTCTCTTCCAGTCCCGTCGAGGCGGTGAAGCTGCCCGAGTTCACGTCGACCGCGGTCAACGCCTCGGTGGATTCGATGGTGATCCAGCCGCCCGAGGGCAGCGGCACGCGGGGCGACGTCAGCCGGTCGATCTCGTCCTCGAGATTGTACATGTCGAAGAGCTGGCCGGGGCCGGCGAAAAGCTCGATCTTGCTTTCGGCTTCCGGCATGGCTCTGCGGCAATAGGCGCGCGCGGCCTCGACCGAGGCGGCGTCGTCGATCAGCACGCGCACGGTGTCGGCGCGCACCATGTCGCGCAAGGTCCGCTCGACGGGATCGAGATCGTGATAGAGCGTCGCCGGCGACGCGGCGCTCTGGCGCTTGGCGAGGACGGGGCGCCACGCTTCGGCCAGCCGCTCGGCGTCTTCCCGAAGATCGGTCGGCGAGGCATCGGTCGCGGCGGTGCGCAGGATATAGCCCGCGCCGGGCACCAGGCGGTCGCCGCCCTCGGCGATCATCGCCTCGCCCATCGCCATCATGCGCGCGCGCTCGTCGTCGCCCTCGATGCGCCGCGACAGCGCGACGCCGGGCTGGTTGGGCACGAGCACGGCAAGACGGCCGGGAATGGTCACATTGGCGGAGAGACGCGCGCCCTTCTCGCCGATCGGGTCTTTCACGACCTGGACCAGGATCTCCTCGCCCTCATGCACGCAGTCGCCGATCTTGGGCGCGCGCTCGTCCTCGAAGCCGGGAAGATCGGCCAGGCAACGCGCCTCGCGCGCGCCGAGGAAGCCGGCACGGTCCAGGCCGACATCCACGAAGGCCGCCTGCATGCCGGGCAGCACGCGCTGCACGCGGCCCAGGATGATGTTGCCGACAAGGCTGTGGCCGCTGCGGCCGTTGCCCTTCACCGCGCCGTCGTCGAGGCCGAGGGTACGCTCCAGCGCGAGCTCCTGCAGCCGGCCGTCTTCCACGAGGGCGACGCGAATCTCCCCAGCCCCCGCATTGATCAGGACTTCCTTCGGCATCCAGAACTCGAACGAATAACGACGCGCGAGCTTAGCACGGGTATCCAGCGCCACGAAGCAGGGCGACGGTTTCGGCCAGCGGCAGCCCGACCACATTCGAATAGGAACCGTTCAGTCCGCGTACGAATGTTTCGGCGCGGCCTTGGATCGCATAGCCGCCCGCCTTGCCGACGCCTTCCTTGCACGCGATGTAATGTTCGATCTCGGACGCATCGAACCGCTTGAAAGCGACGCGGGTGAGCACCGTGCGGCGTCGGAGCTTGCCGTCCGGTGCGACCAGCGCGACGGCGGTGATGACCTGATGGCTGCGGCCGGAGAGCAAGGTGAGGCAGGCGCGCACTTCGTCGTCGCTCTGCGCCTTGGGCAGGATGCGCCGTCCGCAGGCGACGACGGTGTCGGCCGCGAGCACCAGCGCATCGTTGCGTTCGGCTGCGATCTTGCGCGCCTTCGCCTCCGCCAGCCGCTCGGCATGGAGGCGCGGAAGCTCGTGTTTCAGCGGTGTTTCGTCGATGGCGGCGGCGCGTATCTCGGCTGGCGCGATGCCGGCCTGGGCGAGCAGCGCCTTGCGCCGCGGGCTCTCGCTCGCGAGCACGAGCGGCGGCGGGGGATTACTTGAAGCGATAGGTGATGCGTCCCTTGGTCAGGTCGTAGGGCGTCATCTCCACCATCACCTTGTCGCCGGTCAGCACGCGGATGCGGTTCTTGCGCATCTTGCCGGCGGTATGGGCGATGATCTCGTGGCCGTTCTGCAGCATCACGCGAAACGTCGCGTTGGGCAGGAGCTCGCTCACGGTGCCCTCGAATTCAAGTAGTTCTTCCTTCGCCATTCGTCCTCTGGTCTGGGTTGACGGGGCGGGAGAATGCACCGAAACGAGCCAAAAGCAAGGGTTTATGGCCGTCAGGTATCCGAGGCCCGGCGCGCGTCGAAGCGGGCCTCGAGCCGGCGCTGAAGCTCGTCGCGCACCGCGCGATAGGCCGCCAGCCGCTGGTCGCGCGTGCCCTCGACCGCGGTGGGGTCGTGGGTCGGCCAATATTCGACCGCCGCGGCCGAGGTCCTGGTCAGCTCCATCGCCTTGTGATGGGCCTCCGGCGAGAGCGTGATGACGAGGTCGAAGGAGGTGTCCTCGAACTCCTCGAAGCTCTTGGGCTTGTGCTTGGCGATGTCGATGCCGATCTCGTCCATCGCTTCCACGGCGAGCGCGTCCAGCGTGCCGGTTCGCGCGCCGACCGAATCCACATAGACGAGGCGCCCGAAGAGATAGCGCATCAGCGCGGCCGCCATCGGGCTGCGCACGGAATTCATCGTGCAGGCGAAAAGCACCGCGCCGGGCAGCTCCTCGCCATTTGCCCCCCGCATCGCGCTCAGCCTTTCAGATGCAGCACGCAGATCAGGGTGAAGAGCCGCCGCGCGGTGTCGAAATCGACCTCGATCTTGCCCTTGAGGCGATCTTTCAGCAGCGTCGAGCCTTCGTTGTGCGAGGCGCGCCTGGTCATGTCCAACGCCTCGATCTGCGACGGCGGGGCGTTGCGGATCGCCTTGAAATAGCTGTCGCAGATCAGGAAATAGTCCTTGATGACGGTGCGGAACGGGGTAAGCGACAGCATCACCTTGCGGTGTGCCTCGTCGTCCTCCAGCCGGATGTCGAAGATCATCCGGTTCTCCTCGACGCCGAGCGCGAGCTTGTACGGCCCGCCTTCCGAGCCCACCGGCGCGAAGCTGTTCTCCTCCAGCAGGTCGTAGATCGCGATCTCGCGCTCCTGCTCGATCTGGCGCGTGCGGCGCACGACGCTGCGCTCGTCGAGCGTCACCGCGACCAGGCGGAAGGCGTTGTCATTCGCCATCGAGGCGGACCGCGATGGAGCGGGCATGGGCGTCGAGCCCCTCGGCGCGGGCGAGCGCGATGCCGCTGGGCCCGAGCTTTCGAAGCGTCTCCGGCGCGCAGGACAGCAAGGTCGTGCGCTTCATGAAATCCAGCACCGACAGGCCCGACGAGAACCGCGCCGTGCGCGACGTCGGCAGAACGTGGTTGGGCCCGGCCAGATAGTCGCCCATCGCCTCGGGCGTATGGCGGCCGAGGAAGATCGCGCCGGCATGACGCACCTTGGCGGCGAGCGCTTCCGGATCGTCCGTCGCGATCTCCAGATGCTCCGGCGCGATGCGGTCGACCAGCGCGGCCGCGTCGTCGAGCGCGGCGACCACGATGATCGCGCCGAAATCCTGCCAGCTCTTCGACGCGATCTCTTTCCGGGGAAGCGTTTCGAGCGCGCGTGCGACGGCCTGCTCGACCTTGTCGGCGAAGGCCGCGTCGTCGGTAATGAGGATGCATTGCGACGAGGCGTCGTGCTCGGCCTGGGAGAGCAGATCGGCCGCGATCCAGTCGGGATTGCTCGCGCCGTCGCTGACCACTAGGATCTCCGACGGCCCGGCGATGGAATCGATGCCGACGGTCCCGAACACTTCGCGCTTGGCGGCCGCGACATAGGCGTTGCCGGGACCCACGATCTTGTCGACCGGCGCAACGCTCTCGGTGCCGTAAGCCAGCGCCGCCACGGCCTGCGCGCCGCCGATCCTGTGGACTTCGGTGATGCCCGCGCGTCTGGCCGCCGCCAGCACCACGGGATTGGCGCCCGGCGTCACCATCGCGATGCGCCTGACGCCGGCGACGTGCGCCGGGATCGCGTTCATCAGGACGGAGCTCGGGTAGCTCGCCGTGCCGCCGGGCACGTACAGACCCACGCTGTCGAGCGCCGTCCAGCGCCAGCCCAGCGTCGCCCCCGTATCGTCGGTGTACAGCTCGTCCTTGGGCACCTGCAGGCGGTGATAGGCTTCGATGCGGTCGGCCGCGAGGTCGATGGCGGCGAGCACCGCCGCCGACGGCTCGGCTCCCGGCGCTTCCGGCTTATCGAAGCGCCTGGTGTACGCGCCGACCGCCTCGTCGCCGCGCGCGCGCACGTCGGCGATGATCGCCTTCGCCGTCGCCGCGACGTCTTCCTCGATCTCGCGCTTGGCATGAAGCAGCGCGTCGAACCGGCTCGCGAAATCCTGCGCGCGCGCATCCAGACGCCGCGCCATCGTCAGCCCTCGTCGTGTCCGGGCCGCCCCCGCGCCGCCCATGCGCCGCCGACGTCGCTCAGGCCCGCATCGAGGCATTCGACCTCGAGCTTGATCGCGCCGCCGCCGGAGAAGACGAGCTCCACCGTGCCGGCCGGGTCTTCGCCGCTCCGGGGCGTGAAGCGGATCGCGAGCAGCGACACCACCGCGTCCGGCGCGCCGTGCTTGAGGCCCTTGGACTTGGCCGACAGCACGTCGTCGAAATGCAGCAGCGAGCGCACGCGCAGATTGGCGCCCACGCGCTTGTCCTCCCACTTGAAGCGGTTGAACAGCGCCGCGAAGCGTCGCTTCTTGGGCAGATAGACGATCTCCTTCAGCGGCGCCACCGCGTCCTGAAGCCGTGCCGAGATGATGTCGAGATCCTCGGCGTCCCCGGCCGCCAGTGTCAGAGCAGGCTCGGTCATGCCAGCCGCTCGATATCGGCGCCGACGCGGCCGAGCTTCTCTTCCAGCCGCTCGAAGCCGCGGTCGAGATGATAGACGCGGTTGACGACGGTCTCGCCCTCGGCCGCCAGCCCCGCCAGAACCAGGCTCGACGAGGCGCGCAGATCGGTCGCCATCACGGGCGCGCCCTTCAGCCGCTCGACGCCGGTCACCGTCGCCATGTCGCCTTCGACCTTGATGTCGGCGCCCATGCGGATGAGCTCCGGCACATGCATGAAACGGTTCTCGAAGATCGTCTCTTTGATGTGCGACACGCCGTTCGCCGTCGCCAGCAGCGCCATGAACTGCGCCTGAAGATCGGTCGGGAAGCCGGGAAAGGGCTCGGTCGCGACGTCGACGGAGGTCGGACGCACGCCGTTGCGATGCACGCGCAGGCCGCGATTGGTCTCGGTCACTTCGGTGCCGACCGCGCGCAGCAGCGGGATGACCGCGCCGATGAGCTCGGCACGCGTGCCGGTGAGTTCGATCTCGCCGCCCGCCACCGCCGCCGCGAAGGCATAGGTCCCGGTCTCGATGCGGTCGGGCAGCACGGCGTGTTCGGCCGCGTGCAGCGAGGTCACGCCCTCGATGGTCACGCGCGAGGTGCCGAGCCCCGATATCTTCGCGCCCATCGCGATCAGGCAGCGGCCGAGATCGTCGATCTCGGGCTCGCGCGCGGCATTCTCGATCACGGTCTCGCCGGATGCGAGCGACGCCGCCATCAGCGCATTCTCGGTCGCGCCGACCGAGACGAAGGGGAATTCGATGCGCGCGCCTTTGAGGCCCTTCGGCGCGCTGACGATCACATAGCCTTCCTCGAGCTGCACGGTCGCGCCGAGCGCTTCCAGCGCCTTCAGATGCAGGTCGACGGGCCGGGCGCCGATGGCGCAGCCGCCCGGCAGCGAGACCTTGGCATGGCCGGCGCGGGCGACCAGCGGCCCGGTCACCAGGAAGCTGGCGCGCATCTTGCGCACGATCTCGTAATCGGCGGTGGTGCCGCTCAAGGAAGCGGCGGTCAGCACATAGCGACCGCCCTCGCCCAGCGCCGTGCCCGGCCGCCATTCGACCGCCACGCCCAGCTGGCCCAGCAGCTCGGCCATGGATTGCACGTCGGCGAGCTTGGGCACGTTGGTCAGGGTGAGCGGCGCATCGCTGAGCAGACAGGCCGCCATCAGCGGCAGGGCCGCGTTCTTGGCGCCGCTGATGGGGATTTCGCCCTTCAGACGGGCGCCGCCGCGTATTCTTATCCGGTTCATCTCAGTGTTGTAGCGATCCCGCAACCCACGATCTAGTCGGCTTTCTGGGCATTATTCGGGCGCTCTGGCGCCTTGGGCGGCTCTTTTTCCGTGCGGGCCCGGTCGCGGGTTTTCCGACGCTTGAGGTTCTCGCGCAACGCCTGGGCGAGGCGTTCCTGGCGGTCCGAAGATTTGGCTTTCATACCCTTTGCCTGAGGCGGAACTCTGGGCTATAGGACCCGCCCACCTGGAATGCCGCAGTAGCGTAGTGGTAGCGCAATCCCTTGGTAAGGGATAGGTCGTGAGTTCGATTCTCACCTGCGGCACCAGTCTTCGCGACGCGAAAGCGAGCGAAGACTGCCCGGCGTAGCCCGAAGGGCGAAGCCTGGGCTGGTTCCCGCGAGCTACGCCTGGCAAGCCAGTCTTCGCCCGCGCGACTACGCCCTGGCAAGCCGGCCTTCTCCCCCTACTTCCCCGCCTCGTCCGCCAGCACCGCGTCGATGCGGAAGAAATAGGACTGGCGCTTGCCGTCCTGGTTGGTGAACTCCATCTGGTCGCAGCTGGGCGTGCCGCTGATCAGCGTCTGCGTGATGTCGCGCGCATCGACCATGCCGAGCATGAAATATTCCTCGGCGACGCTCACGACCTCGAAGCCGGACTTGCATTCGTGGGCGTGACCGGTGGCGACGATGGAATGCAGCAGCCCGAACTGGACGAACGAGGCCTGCTTGGAGCAGGCGTCGTCGTGCAGCATGAAGCAGGCTTCGCGCAGGTATTTGTGGCCCCACATGTCGATGTAGTTGGCCGAGATGAGCTTGACGGCTGCCTCGCGCATACGCTGGTGATCGCCGGCCTCGACCGCGGCGAACAGCGTCTTGCGCAAATCGTCGGCCACGGGATCGACCTGCTTGTGAGACTTGTTCTTGAGCCAGGCGAAGCGCAGCGCCCGGAAGTCCACGCTCTTGTCGCCCGAAGCGGCGCGCGCCGCCAGCGCCGAATATTCGTCGCCGTCCTGCGGCAGCACGATCTCCGGCGCGCTCGCCGCGGCCGCGTTCGTGTCGACCGCCGCGCTCGCCGGTCCGGCGAAGGCGAGAACCGCGAACGCTGCGAATGCCCCCCGATGCATCCCCTTCACTCCGCCGCTTTGGCGGCCGTGCGGCCGCGCGCGATGCGCTCAACGGCCATGCGGTCGGCGACGACGTTGGTCGGAAGATGCTCGGCATCTGCCCGGCGGAAGATCATCGCCAGCGTCTCGGCGATGGCCAGCACCCGGCGCTCGGTCTCGGCGTCGTCCCAGTCGTAGATTTGGCCGGCGACGCGGATGATGCCGCCGCCGTTGATGACGTAGTCGGGCGCGTAGAGCACGCCGCGCTCCATCAGGATCTTGCCGTGCGGATCGCGCGCCAGCTGGTTGTTGGCGCCGCCGGCGACGACCTTGGCCTTGAGCGCCATCACGGTGTCGTCGTTCAGGATCGCGCCCAGCGCGTTGGGCGAGAACACGTCGCAGTCCGCCGTCACGATGCTGTCGGGCGAGGCCTGGCGCGCGCCGAAGGCATCGACGGCGCGGCGTACAGCCTCCTCGCTGACGTCGGCGACGATGAGCTTGGCGCCTTCGGCGTGCAGGCGGCGGGCGACGTCCATGCCGACCTTGCCCAGGCCCTGGATCGCGACGGTGAGGCCCTTGGTCGTGTCGGTGCCGAGGCGGTGCTTGACGGCGGATTTCAAGCCGACGAACACGCCGAGGGCGGTGAGCGGTCCGGAATCGCCGCCCTTCTTGCCCGGCTGGTCGAAGCCCGCGACGTATTTGGTGTTGCGCGCGATGATGGGCATGTCCTTGGGACCGACGCCGACATCCATGGCGGTGATGTAGCGCCCGCCGAGCGCATCGACGGCCTGCGCATAAGCGGTGAGCCGCGCCTCGTTCTTGTCCTTCGCCGGGTCGCCCAGGATCACCGCCTTGCCGCCGCCCAGCGGCAGATCGGCGATGGCGTTCTTGTAGCTCATGCCGCGCGACAGGCGCAGAACGTCGGTCAGCGCGTCGTCGGCGGTCGCATAAGGATACATGCGCGTGCCGCCGCAGGCCGGACCCATGGCGGTCGAGTGAACCGAGATGATCGCCCTCAAGCCCGTGGCTTTGTCGTCGACGAAGGTGACCTGTTCGTGGTGATCGAAATCCGGCGAATCGAAAACGTTCATGGCGTGCTGACACCCCGCGCTGCTGATCGAGCGATGCTACTCTGGTGGGTCGGTAATTGCTTTGCCATTCTCAGGCCCGCCCGCATCGGAAGCTGCGTCGCGCGCCGAGCCAAGGAAAGATTCCTGTCGGCACGCTAGGCCCGGATCAGGCCCTTGATCGGCGCGATGTTCCCGCTGTCCGGGAAGACGCTCGCGTTGAGCGCCTGCTGGCCGACCCCCATATGGTCGGCGAGCACGCCCTTGAACAGCGCGCGCAGGTCGGTCTTCACCGGCTGGTCGCGGCCGTCCTTGAGCACGGCGGGCTTCAAGCCCACCCAATCGGCTTTCACCGAGCCGCCCGCCACGGCGCCGCCCAGCAGGAACGCAGCCGCGCCCGTGCCGTGATCGGTGCCGGCGCTGCCGTTGGGACGCACGGTGCGGCCGAACTCCGTCGCCATCACCACCGCCGTGTTCTTCCACGCAGACCCAAGCGCTTTCTTGAGCGCATCCAATCCCTGGTCGAGCGATTGCAGACGCCGCGCCAGCTGACCTTCGCCCGCGCCCTCGCCGACATGGGTGTCCCAGCCGCTGGCATCGAGAACCGCGACGCGCGGACCGTTTGGGCTCGCCAGCAGCTTGCCCGCGCCGGAGAAAAGCGGAACCAGGTTGCCATAGGCTGCCTTGTGCTTCTCGCTCTTGGCATAGGGATCGTCGGTCATCGCCTGCGCCTGGGCCTGCAGGTCGAGCCCGCCTTCGAGCGACGAGGACAGCGACGGGTCGTTGGCGTAGAGCGCGCGCACCTTCTTGAGATAGGCGGAGTCCGAGCTCGGCATCGCGGCCGGCAGCCAGCTCGTCGCTTTCGCGGGGCCGAGCAGCATGAGCGGCGGCGTCTGCTCGATGGCGACGGCCGCCGTGCCGCCGTTCAGCCCCAGCGGCACCAGCGCGCGGTTCAGCCAGCCGTCGTTCAGCGCATGCGGCGAGGCGCCGCCGGTCTCCAGGCAGTTCTGCCCTTCGAAATGCGAGCGGTCGCGATAGGGCGAGCAGATGTTCTGGAAGAGCACGACCTCCTTGGCGTCGTACATCGTCTTCAGATTGATGAACGACGGGTTGAGCCCCCAGAAGCCGTCGAGGTTCTGCACCGCGCCCGGACCGGCCTTCTGCAAGGCGAGATCGCCGCGCATCGCCGCATAGTCCTTGTCGCCATGCGGCGGGACGGCAGCGAGGCCGTCTAGCGCGCCGCGCAGGATCACCACCACAAGCCGCCGGTCGGTGGCGGCGCCGGCAAACGCGAAGCGGAACGGCGCGTCCCAGGTCGAGAGCGCCGCGGCGCCCATCATGGTCTTGAGGATCGTACGACGAGTGGTCATGTCAGCGCCTCTGGAACTCGGGGCTCGAAAGCAGAAGCGCGACCGCCTCGCCCTTCGATCCCGCCTTGGCCATCACCGATCGGGTGTTGGCGGTGAGCAGCGGCCCGAGGCCCTCATTGGCCATGGCCGCCACCTTGATGTCGCCGGGAAGATTGTCGGCGAACTCCTTCGCCCATTGCACGCGCGCGAGCAGCGCGTCCGCGCCGCCCCAGGCATCGGCCGTGTCGGCATAGCCTTTCGGTGAAGGGGCCGCGAACGGCGCCTCGCCCATCGTGCGCACCGACTGCATCAGGTGATGGGCGTCCTTCTTGCCGCGCGACGGCTGCCAGCCGGTCATGCGCATCGCCGCGGTCACGAACTCGACCGGCGTGCGCATCTTCTTCAGCTCCGGCTTCCACGCGTTCGGATCGTTGACGACGGTCTGCGACAAGGCATGCAGGTTGCCGCCCGTGGATTTGAACGCCTTTTCCAGCCGCGCCACCGATTCCGCCGGCGGATCGTCCGAGATGAAATGCGTGGCGAACTTGCGCGCGATGTGACGGGCCGTCGCCGGGTCGTGCGCCAGGTCCTTGATCGCGGCGACCGCGCCGTCCCAGCCGGGCTGATAGGTCTTGCCGCGCAAGGTGATCTTCCCCGGCTCGTGGCGCTCGGCATAGAAGCCGAAGCCGTCGGCGCGGCCGTCATACAGGCCCCAGCCGGTGAGCAGCTTGGCCATCGCGATGACGTCGTCCTGGGTGTAGCCGCCGTCGACGCCCAGCGTGTAGAGCTCCATCAGCTCGCGGCCGAGATTCTCGTTCAGCCCCTTGCCGCGGTTCTTGCCGGCCTGGGAGTTCGGGCCGATGGAATGCCAGTTGTCGAGATAAACCTGCATCGCCGGATGCATGCACACGGCGAACAGCATGTCCTCGAAGGTGCCGTTGATATGCGGGCGGATCGCCTCGCGCTCGTAATCGCCGGCGAAGAGCATCACCTTCTGGCGCGCGCCCGACACCGTGAAATGGTTCGACCAGAACCGGGTCAGCCGCTCGGCGAAGGGCCGGTCGGTGGCGCAGCCCAGCGCCATGCGCGCCGCCATCTCGTGCTGGTACTGCTCGCGGCGGATATTGCCGCCGCCCATGGCGCGCGCCTGGCCGCGCAGAGACTTGTCGCCGGACGGCATGATGGCGTTGCCGCCGCCCGCGTCGGCCTTCATCGCCTGGTCCGCCGCCGCCCGCTTGGCGGCCTTGCGCGCGGCGCGTTCGTTCTTGGTCTTGGACTTTTCGTCCTTATAGTCTTCTTCCTCATGGACGAGCTTGCCGGCGTTCGGGAAAGCCTGGCCGTTCTCGTCGAGGGGCTGGGGCGCGGGCTGCGTAATCTGGGCCATCAGCCAGGCCTTGGGATCGGCGCTGGCGCGTGCGATCTCGCCCGGCCGGGCGCCCAGTCCGAACCTGTGGGCCGCGATGGCGCCTTCCAGCGACATATTTCCTCCGATTCCGTGTTGCGCCGCCCTATCCGTCTGCTTAAACGGGGGGTGAAGCGCTCTCCGTCGCCTATCCTATGACATCTGAACGCAATTCCGGCCGCAATCGCCTCACCTACAAGGACGCGGGCGTCGACATCGACGCCGGCGAGGCGCTGGTCGAGCGCATCGGGCCCGCCGCCAAAGCCACCCGCCGGCCGGGCTCGGACGCGGCGCTGGGCGGCTTCGGCGGGCTGTTCGATTTGAAAGCGGCCGGCTTCAAGGACCCGGTGCTGGTGGCCTCGACCGACGGCGTCGGCACCAAGCTCAAGATCGCCATCGACACGCGGCTGTTCGCCGGCATCGGCCAGGACCTGGTGGCGATGTGCGTCAACGACATCGTCGTGCAGGGCGCCGAGCCGCTGTTCTTCCTCGACTACTACGCGACCGGCAAGCTCGACGTCGACGCTGCCGCCATCGTGATCGAAGGCATCGCGCGCGCCTGCAAGGACAGCGGCTGCGCGCTGATCGGCGGCGAGACGGCCGAGATGCCGGGCCTCTATGCCAAGGGCGATTTCGATCTGGCGGGCTTCACGGTCGGCGCGGTCGAGCGCGGCCACGTCCTGCCGCGCACGCAGGACATGCGCGAGGGCGACGTGGTGATCGGCGTGGCCTCGTCGGGCGTGCATTCCAACGGCTATTCGCTGGTGCGTCGCGTCGTCGAGAGCAGCGGGCTTGGCTACGACGCGCCCTCGCCGTTCAGCGCCGGCCAGACGCTCGGCGAGGCGCTGATCGCGCCGACGCGCCTGTATGTAAAGAGCGCGCTGGCCGCGATCCGCTCCGGCCATGTGAAGGGGCTGGCCCATATCACCGGCGGCGGCATCACCGAGAACCTGCCGCGCTGCCTGCCCGATGGGCTGGACGCCGAAATCGACCTGGACTGCTGGACGCCGCCGCCTGTGTTCGGCTGGCTGGCCAGGAGCGCGGGCATCGAGACGGTCGAGATGCTGCGCACCTTCAACTGCGGCATCGGGCTGATCGCGGTGACCGACGTCGCGACCTCGGGCCATGTCATCGACGCGTTCCAGGAGAGCGGCGACAAGGCGATGCGCATCGGGCACCTGGTCCAGGGCGAAGGCGAAGCCAAGGTCGTTTACAACGGGACGCTGAAGCTGTGATCGCGGCGCTGGCGCTCGCGGCGCAGCTCGCCGGTCATATCTCGGGCCCGTGCCGCGATCACGCCTGCGTCATGGTCGACAAGCACGGACATTCCATCGGCATGATGGACGATCGCGACGGACATGTGCTTGGGACTTGGGACAGGCAGGGGCGCTTCGTCGTTGCGAAGCCCAAATGCGATTTCGTCTATACGGAAGAACTCCAAACCCAGGCGCTCATGCTGGTGGAGCAGGAGTTCGGCCCCGCGGTGATGCGGCAATACGACGTCGCCCATGCGGCGATCACGCTTTATCGCACGCATGCCGAGCTCGACATCATGGGCGTGCTGCCGGACAAGAACGGCCGCTATCTTCGGGACCCGCCGAGCTACCTGATCGAGATCGACCCTTGCTCGGGCGCGATATTGTCCCACGCCTACCGCAATGCGTTCTGACATGGCGCGCGCGAAGACACGAACGGCCGTGCTCATCTCCGGCCGCGGCAGCAACCTGAAGAGCCTGATCGAGGCTTGCGCCGATCCGGACTTCCCGGCCGAGATCGTGCTTGTCGTCTCCAATGTCGAAAGCGCCGGCGGGCTTCAGATCGCGCGCGATGCGAGCATCCCGGCGAAAGTCATCCCGCACAAGCCGTTCCCCAGCCGCGAAGCCTTCGATGCCGAGATCGACCGCGCCCTGCGCGAGGCCGATGTCGCGCTCGTCTGCGAAGCCGGCTTCATGCGCATCCACAGCGCCTGGTTCGCCAAGCAGTGGGAAGGCAAGATCCTCAACATCCATCCGTCCCTGCTGCCCAAATTCCCCGGCGTGCGCGTGCACGAGCAGGTGCTCGCCGCCGGCGAAACGCAGAGCGGCGCGACGGTGCATTTCCTGACCGCCGAACTCGACAGCGGACCCATCGTGGCGCAACGCAAGGTGCCGGTGCTGCCGGGAGACACGGTGGAGACGCTGGCCGCGCGCGTGCTCGCGGTGGAGCATGAGCTCTATCCGGCGGCGGTGAGGATGGTGGTGGAGGGAAAGACCAAATCCGCCGTTGCCTGATGGTACCAATTATGGTACGGAACTTTCGTGAAAAAGATCACGGCCGTGTTCTTTTCGACCGAGAGCGGCGCCGAGCCCGTTCGCGATTGGCTCAAGTCGTTGCCTCGCGAGGACCAAAAGCGCATCGGTGAAGACATCCGCACGGTTGAATTCGGTTGGCCTATCGGCATGCCGGTGTGCCGCGCGCTCGGCAAAGGGCTCTACGAAGTCCGGACAAGCTTGAGGGATAGGATCGCGCGCGTGTTCTTCACCATCGATCGAGACGATATGGTCCTGCTGCATGGCTTCGTGAAGAAATCGCAAGCGACGCCTGCGAGCGAGCTGAATTTGGCGCGGAAGCGACTGCAATTGTGGCGTAGGAGTTGACCATGGCAAAAGCGAAGAAAAACCCGCATCTCGGAACGAAGTTCGATAACTATCTGGCCGAAGAAGGCCTGCTCGAAGAAGTCACGGCTACGGCACTGAAGCGCGTGCTCGCATGGCAGATCGCCCAGGCGATGAAGAAGCAGCGCGTGACGAAATCCGCGATGGCCAAGCGCATGCGCACCAGCCGTGCGGCGCTGGACCGTTTGCTGGACGCGGAAAACACATCGGTCACGCTGCAGACCATGGGGCGCGCCGCGGCAGTGCTGGGCAAGGAGCTATCGATCACTCTGAAGGATGCGGCGTAGGTCAGGAATCACAGCGTCGTGCAGCCCGCCTGCTTTTTCATGTTGACGAACCCGTCGCGTGCGGTTCCCTCGAAGCCTTTCGAGGTCCGCGGCTCCGCGCCGGGCAGGGCCGCCTTCCCTTTGTCGTAGAGCGCGATCGCGCCGTCGAAATAGGCGCAACTTTGCTGCGGCACGCCGCGCTCGGCATAGTCTCTGGCGAGCAGGAAGTCGACGTTCGACGCGGCGAAATAGTCGCCCGCCTCTTCGAACAGGGGAAGCGCCCGCAAAAAGTACCGATCCGCCAGGTCGAGCTCTTCCGTGGCTGGATGGAGAGGGGTCTCCAGATCGCGCAGGACGATGGTTGCGTTGGCGCTCAGGCCGCCATAGAGCGCGACCAGCCCATAGAGCCTGTAGGCTTCCGCGAGTCCGGCCTTGTCGCTGCTCTGCTCGAAGATCGGAAGCGCCTCCTGGACATAATAGAGGGCCCGCTGCACGCGGCCTTCGTCGAGCACGTCGTTGGCATCCCGCAGCAATTCATGGCCATGCGTCAGCGGGTCCGCGGGGCCGGTGCTGCAGGCGCCGGCAAGGAGCGCCGCCGCCGGCACGATGACGCGGCTCCACCTCATTCGCTCAAGCACCATTTCAGCACCGCCTTCTGCGCGTGCAGCCGGTTCTCCGCCTCGTCGAACACCACGCTCTGCGGCCCGTCGATGACGTCGTCGGTCACCTCTTCGCCGCGATGCGCGGGCAGGCAGTGCATGAAGATCGCGCCCGGCTTGGCGCGCGCCATGAGCCGCGCGTTCACCTGATAGGGCGCGAGCAGGTTGTGCCGCTTGGTCGCGTCCTCGTCGCCCATCGACACCCAGGCGTCGCTGACGACGCAATCGACGCCGTCGACGGCCGCTTGCGGATCCTCCGTGAATGAAACGTCGGCCCCTTGCGCGCGCGCCCAGTCGCGCAGCGCGGGCCGCGCCATAAGCTCCTTCGGGCTCGCCACGCGCAGCGTGAAATCGAACTTCGCCGCCGCATGCACCCATGAGGTGAGCACGTTGTTGCTGTCGCCGCTCCACGCCACTTTGCGCCCCGCGATCGGCCCGTGCTTCTCCTCGAAGGTCATCACGTCCGCCATCACCTGGCAGGGATGGGAGATGCGGGTGAGGCCGTTGATCACCGGCACCGTCGCGTTCTGCGCCAGCTCCTTGACCATGTCGTGGTCGAGCAGGCGGATCATCACCGCGTCGACATAGCGCGACAGGGCGCGTGCGGTGTCGGCGATGGTCTCCTCGCGCGCGAGCTGCATGTCGCGGCCGCTCATCATGATGTTCGTGCCGCCCAGCTGCGTCATCGCCACGTCGAAGGAGATGCGCGTGCGCGTCGAATGCTTGTCGAAGATCAGCGCCAGCACGTGGCCCTTGAGCGGCGCATCGGCGTCGGGCGCGCCGCGCGGCAGGCCGGCGCGCGCCTGCTTGCGGCGCACGGCCTCGTCCAGCATCGCGCGCAAGGCGGCGCCTTCGAAATCGCAAAGGTCGATGAAGTGCCTGGTCATTGGGATTCGAACGCGGCGGCCGCGGCGGAGAGCCGCGCCAGCGCCTCGCGTACCTCGCCCTCTTCGACGATCAGCGGCGGCAGAAGGCGCACGACATTGTCGCCGGCGCCGACCGCCAGCATCTTGTGCTTGAACAGCTCGGCCGCGAACTCGGTGTTCGGCACGCGCATCTTCAGCCCCAGCATCAGGCCTTCGCCGCGCACGTCCTCGAACACCTTCGGATGCGACGCCACGAGGCCGGCGAGCTGCTGGCGCGCGAAATTGGCGACCTTTTGAACGTGCTCGAGGAAGCCCGGCGCCAGCACGACGTCGAGCACCGCGTTGCCGACCGCCATGGCCAGCGGATTGCCGCCGAAGGTGGACGCATGGCTGCCCAGCGTCATGCCCGAGGCCGCGCGCTCGGTCGCCAGACACGCGCCCATCGGAAAGCCGCCGCCGATGCCCTTGGCGATCGCCATGATGTCGGGCGTCACGCCGGACCATTCGTGCGCGAAGAGCTTGCCGGTGCGACCGACGCCGGTCTGCACCTCGTCGAAGATCAGCATCAGGCCGCGTTCGTCGCAGAGCTTGCGAAGCGCGCGCAGGAATTGCGGCGTCGCCGGACGCAAGCCGCCCTCGCCCTGGACCGGCTCGATCAGGATGGCGGCGGTCTCGGGCACGATCGCGGCCTCGACCGCCTTGAGGTCGCCGAAGGGCACCTGGTCGAAGCCGTCGGTCTTGGGGCCGAAGCCTTCGAGATATTTCGCCTGGCCGCCGGCGGCGATGGCGGCCAGCGTGCGGCCGTGGAACGCGCCTTCGAAGGTGATGGTGCGGAAGCGTTCCGGATGCCCGTTCTTGTACTGATAGCGCCGCGCCATCTTGATCGAGGCCTCGATCGCCTCGACGCCCGAATTGGAGAAGAACACCGTGTCGGCGAAGCTGGCCGCGATCAGGCGCTCGGCCAACCGCTCCTGCCCCGGCACGCGATAGAGGTTGGAGGTATGCCAGAGCTTGGCCGCCTGCTCCCTCAGCGCCTTGACCAGATGCGGATGGGCATGGCCGAGCGCGTTGACGGCGATGCCGGCCGCGAAGTCGAGATAGCGCGTGCCGTCCTCGGCGATCAGCCAGGCGCCTTCGCCGCGCTCGAAAGCGACGTCGGCACGGGCATAGGTCGGCAAGACGGGCGCGATCACGGGGGCCTCCGAAATCCAGGCAGAGGGCGGGTTATGGGACGCGGGATGCAAGGGGTCAAGATTTGCGGAATTTGCGCTGGCATCGCGCGCAGAGTTCGCCTATACTCAACACATGAGCAAACCGGTCGAGCCAATCGAAAAGCCCTACGACTACCGCGACGATCCCGAGTTCATCAAAGCGGTCGAGGAGGGGATCGCCTCCTTGGATGCGAGCCGTGGAATTCCTTATGAGAAGATCCGCCGCTGGCTTTTGTCCTGGGGAACTGAGAACGAACTGCCGCCGCCTGAAGAATGAGGGTCATCTTCTCGCCGGAGGCGCAAGTCGATCTGCGGCGCATTCAATCATATATCTCGCGCGACAATCCAAGCGCGGCGGCCCGCACGGCTCGCCGCCTGATCGAAGCGTGCGACGGGCTGGAGTTCTTCCCCGAACGCGGCCGGCACGGGAAGCAACCCGGCGCGCGTGAACTGACGACTGCGCCGCCTTATCTGATCGTCTATCGCGTGCGGCCGGACATCGTTCAGATCCTGCGCATCTGGCACGGCCGCCAGGACCGCTGATGCACCCCTGAACCACCCTATCCGTTTGCGTCATCTTGAAGCGATGCGAAGCCCGCCCCTGTACCAAACCGCCCCGTCTCTCCCGCAAAACCGTTGCGACCCGAATTCAACGATCACGATGCTGCGGAACGGCGCATGGCCGCCACTACATCCGGATGCTGCGTTGCACGACGAGAAAGTGGCCCAATGGGCCCCCCTCCCGAATTGCGAGGTTCAAATGGGCGTCGGCGCTCCCTTCCCTGCACTTGATAAGCATATTCATCCGGAGCACCCTCCCCGCCCCAATCCCAAATCGGAGGAGCGTATGGTTTCGAAGAGTAGGTTCGCGTTGACGGCCGCCCTTGCCGTGGGGCTGTGCGGCTCGGCCTCGGCCGCGGCGCTGCTGGTCAAGCATGTGCCCGCCGCCGTGTCGTCGCATCGCGCGGCGCGGAACGGCGCGGTCGCGCCGGCGACGCATATGACGATGCAGGTCGTCCTGCCCATGCGCAACAAGAGCGAGCTCTCGCAGCTGGTCCATGCCGTGTCCGACCCGGCGAGCCCGCAATACCGCCGCTACCTCTCGGTCGCGCAGTTCACCAAGCGCTTCGGGCCGACGCAGAAGGACTACGACGCGGCGATGGCGTTCTTCGATGCCAACGGCCTCAAGGTCACGCATACCGCGCCCAACCGCTATATGTTCCAGGCCGAGGGTGCCGCGTCCGACGTCGAGCGCGTGCTGCACGTCAAGCTCAACACCTACAAGCACCCGACCCAGAACCGCTCCTTCATGGCGCCCGACCGCGAGCCGACGCTCGACCTCGCCGGCGTGAAGGTTCAGGAGATCACCGGTCTCGACACTTATGTGCTGCCCTATCCGAAGCTGAAGCAACGCGACGACGGCCGCGCCGCGCGCGCCGGCGGCTCGGGCCCGGGCGGCAACTTCACCGGCGCCGACATCCGCGCCGCCTATTACGGCACCGGCACGAAAGCCAAGCTCGACGGTCACGGCCAATCGGTCGGCCTGCTCGAGCTCGGCCCCTACAGCAACAGCGACATCGCGCTCTACTACACGACCGTCGGCGCGACCAACAACGTGCCGGTCAACGGCGTCTCGGTCGGCGGCGCCAACCCGCTCTGCTCTTCGTCCTGCGGCGACGGCGAGCAGGTGCTCGACATCGTCTATGCCATCGAGATGGCGCCGGGCATGGACCAGGTCCAGGTCTATGTCGGCCACGATCCGGTGGCGGTCGAGAACCAGATGGCGACCGACAACACCTCCAAGCAGCTCTCGACCTCGTGGGGCTATAGCGAGCACTTCGCCACCGAGGACGCGATCTATCAGGAGATGGCGGTGCAGGGTCAGTCCTACTTCACCGCGACCGGCGACTTCTCGACGCTGGAGGACAGCGGCCCGTGGCCGGAGGAGGACGCCAACATCATCGCGGTCGGCGGCACCGATCTCGTGACCAACGGCGCCGGCGGTCCGTGGCAATCCGAGCCCGGCTGGGCAGACAGCGCGGCCGGCCCGTCGCTGGATCCCAATATCCTCATCGAGCCGTATCAGCTGCCCTTCATCAACAAGAAGAACCTGGGCGACAAGGTGCTGCGCAACGTCGCCGACATCTCGGCCAACGGCAATTTCGACATGCTGACCTGCGAGCGGGGTCACTGCTCGGGCGGCTGGGGCGGAACCAGCTTCTCCTCGCCGATCTGGGCCGGCTTCAACGCGCTGATGAACCAGTATGCGGCGCAGAAGGGCCTGGGCACCGTGGGCTTCCTCAATCCCACCGTCTATGGGCTCTACAAGGGCAACAAGAGCATGTTCCACGACGTCATCGGCAATAAGAGCGGCATCTATCCGGCCGTGAAGGGCTATGACCTGGTCGGCGGATTGGGCTCGCCCAACGGCAAGAAGACGATCAAGGCGATCGTCGGCCAGTAAGCCGACTGATCTGCGAAACGGCGCCTCGGGACTTCGGTTCCGAGGCCGTCCGTTTGTCGCTCAGCCCGATTGCCGATCGTACACCGAGGATGGCGCGTCGCCCGGCTTTACGCGCGCGACCTGACGAGAACCCTGCCATACCTCTATCGCGTGCATGGCACTGAGGGTCTGCGCGACTTCCAGCGCGGAAACGTCATCGCGCATTTCCCTGTCGACCGCGCGGAAAACGTGACCGCGTTCGTCCAGGAAATAGAATTTGTACTGCTGCATGGCCTCCCTCCGACGACATCGACGGGAGCGCGGGCATCGTCCTGCTTGATACCCCAGAGGTCTCTCAAGCGTCAGCGCTCAATAAAGCTGACGACAACCAACGCTAGTACCGTTTCGCGCAGGAGTCACAGCTTCTTTTGTCGGAAATCGCACATATCCAGTCTGATATCGCACAGAAAAGCCGATCGCCGCCTCGGCGCGTTACCATACTGGCTATGTCGGGCGCCGCACAGACGAGCGCCCGCAACCCCTATACCAAACTAGCCTCCGTAGGGCGCCCATCGGCGCGTCGCGCACAGCTGCGGTTCCACTGCTCGGCCGGTCGAGCGAAGGAGAATCGCATCGTGGCCGACCTTTCAGGCAACCGCTTTTGGGCCTCTTTGCCCCCAGCCGACAGGAAGCTGCTCGACCCTCACGCGACATTGGTATCTCTCGATCACGGCAGGCAGCTGCAGGAGCAGAGCCATCGCGTCGAGCATGTCTATTTCCCGCTGACCGGCATCGTGTCGCTTCTGGCCGTGATGAAGAACGGAGCCGCGGTGGAATCGGCGATGATCGGCGCGGAGGGCGCCGCGGCGGGCGTGGGACGGGTGAACGCCGCCAGCCGGGCGGTGGTGCAAGCCCCTGGCGCTGCTTTGCGCATGCCGGCGGTGCAGTTCCTCAAGGCCGCCCGCCAGAGCGCCAACCTGGCGACGCGCGTCGGCTTGTACCAGGAAGGCTTGCTGGCGCAGATACAGCAGACTGCGGCCTGCAACGGCCTGCATACCGCCGAGCAGCGCCTGTCCCGCTGGCTGCTGCAGGCGCAGGACCACATCCTTGGCGATGCCGCGATCCCCTTCACGCACGAATTTCTTTCGAACATCCTGGGCGTCCGCCGCTCGACGGTCACGCTCATCGCGACGGCTATGCAGCGCGCCGGGTCCATCCGGTACAGCCGCGGCCGCATCCAGATACTCGATCGAGGCGCGCTGAGAGCGGGCGCTTGCGAGTGCTATGACGTCATCCGCACGTTGACCAAGGAGCGGTCGAGGCCATAGCCGTGCCGTCCGTTTGTTGTGGACAAGATGCTGTGGCGCCCCCGCAGGCCTTGTGAGTCCCGATTCGGTTGATACGATATCTTGTGGCCGGGAGATGGGAGGGCCCCAAGATGACGGCATTGAATTGGACCGACGACCGGGTGGAGCAGCTCAAGAACCTCTGGACCGAGGGCCTGTCCGCCAGCCAGATCGCCCGCGCGCTGGGCGGAGTGACCCGCAACGCGGTGATCGGCAAGGTGCATCGATTGGGCCTGGCCGGCCGCGCCAGCCCGTCGCGCAGCGAGCGCCCGCGCCTGCCCATGGCGCCCAAGGTCTCGATGCGCTCGCATATTCCGCCCGCCCCGATCGTGGAAGAGGATCCGCTGATCCTCGAGGACGGCAGCCACGCGACCGTCTTGACGATCAACGACCGCATGTGCCGTTGGCCGATCGGCGATCCGGCCGAGAACGAGTTCCACTTCTGCGGCCGCAAGCCCAAGTCCGGCTCGCCCTATTGCGAGGCGCATGCGCGCAAGGCCTATCAGCCGCAGCAGCAGCGCCGCGCCGACAAAGGGCGGATGACCGGTTGAGCGGCATCTATGACTTCACCGCGAAGTCGCTGAGCGGCAAGGACGTGCCGCTCGGCGATTTTCGCGGCCAGGTTCTGCTCGTCGTCAACACCGCGAGCAAATGCGGGTTCACCCCGCAATACGAAGGGCTGGAGAAGCTCTATGAGGAGCTTCATCCCAAGGGTCTCACCGTGCTGGGCTTTCCCTGCAACCAGTTCGGCAAGCAGGAGCCGGGCAGCGAGAGCGAGATCGGCACGTTCTGCCAGGTGAATTACGGCGTGAGCTTTCCGATGTTCGCCAAGATCGACGTCAACGGGCCCGACGCACACCCGCTCTACAAGTACCTCAAGAGCGAGAAGAAGGGCCTGCTCGGCGGGCGGATCAATTGGAACTTCACCAAGTTCCTCATCGACCGCGCCGGCCATGTCGTCGCGCGCTATGCGCCGACGACGAAGCCGGAGAGTCTCGACAAGCCGATTGCCAAGCTGCTTTAGGCTACCCGCTTCTGCCCATCGAGAAGATCGGCTGGAAACAGCCCAGGATGATGCGCTTGGCGTCGAATGGCGGCTCGCCGGAATTGTCTAGGCGCGGGTCCTTGTGCATCTCCTCCTCGGCGAGGGTGAAGCTCTCCTTGTCGGGCCAGACCTGCCAGGTGAAGACGATCTTCTCGCCCGCCTTGGCGGCGACCGCGCGGCGGAAATCCGTCTGCTTGCCGTCGGGCACGAAATCCTCCCAGCACTCGACGATCTCGAGGCACCCATAGTCCTTGAAGATCGCGGCGCTCAGCTCGGCCCATTTGCGATAGGCCTCTTTTCTGTCCTCGGGGACCGGGATCACAAGGCCGCAGACATACATGTTCAAGCTCCCTTCGATTTCAGGCGCCGCCGCATGTCGCGATATGCCGCCGCGATCAGCGCGCGCAAGGCCGCTTCGTCCACCGGCGCGCCCCAGCGCAGCTTGACGTGCCGCATGCGCTTGCCGCTGCCTTCCAGAAGGTGCGCCGGGTCGTCCAGCGCCGCGCCGAAGTAGAAGCCGACATTTACATGCGCCTTGAAGGCATCGACATAGCCGAACGCCGCATCGCCCACGCAGGCGACCGGATGGCCGTCATGCATGAGCTCTCGCACGTCCGCCCCCGCGTCGCGCATCGCGTCGAACCACGGCAAGGCAAAGGCCCTGAGCGTGTCGCCGGAGCGGGAGAACCAGGCGTCGACATCCGCCGCGCGCCGCTGCGCGCTCGGGAAGTGGAAGAGTTCGCTCTTGTTTTCGGGCTGCATCGATTCATGCTCTGCGTCCGCATGATAGCGCAAACCGTGCATACCGGTGGCAGCAGGTTGACTATGACACGAGCCCTTGGCCAAGGTGCGACTCTTAAACGGTCAGCCGATGAAGCAGCAAGGATTGCGAAGAACGCAGAGCGCGGCCTGTCAGCCATCTAGGTCACCACGTAAGCCCGACGGCCTTTCTCATTGCATCTTCGAATGCCTGGTCGTCGAGGCTTCTTCGCATGCCCAAAATCATCTCGGCGTCCTGGCCGACCGGCAGCCGGAACGGTGTCGCGGGGTCTTCGATTGCACGGGTGATGGCCGATGCGACAACTTCGGGTCCGGATCGACCAGATGGCCCCGCCATTCGGGTATGGGCTCCGGTCCACTGCTCCCACAGTCCGGCGTAGTCCGCCGGTCCCTTATGAGGCTCGCTCGCTTTCATGCCAGGAGCGATGTTTCCGGGCTCGATCAACACGCTGCGTATTCCAAAGTGACGGACTTCCAGGTGCAGTGCCTCCGTGAACGCTTCGAGCGCGAACTTGGAAGCGCTGTACGCGGCTTCGAGCGGCGAGACGACGCGGCCGCTCACACTCGACACATTGACGATGACGCCGGAACCCCGCTGTCGCCAGGCCGGCAAGACAGCCTGGATGACGCGCAACGCGCCGAACGTGTTTGTCTCGAACACCTGCCGGAGACGATCAAGTGGATAGCCTTCCACCGGCCCGACGCCGGATATACCTGCGTTGTTGACGATTGCATCGAGCGGACCAACCTTTTCAAGGCACCGCGCCACGGAGTCATCGCTGGTGACATCGAGCACATGTGCCTGGATGCCTTCCAATTCACGCAACGCGGATACGTCGGTGGCGACGACGGAATGCCCTCGGCTGGCAAGTGCCTGCGCCGTTGCCATTCCTATGCCGCCTGCCGCACCTGTAATCAAAACCCTCAGCGCTTTTGACATTCGGAAGTCCTCTTGCGTGTCGCAGCCATTCTTCTACGGTTTGTTCGCCAGCCACCGCACAAATCTGGCTTGTGGATAAACCTCGGCCAACTCTCCCCTACGCCTCCGGCCACAGACCGCACGGGCGTCGCCCATCGGTGAAGCCTTCACAGACGATCGTCATGGAGAGCAATGTATCGCGCTCCGCAGAAAGCAACTGGCCGAAGGGACACGCTGTATGGGTCCTTTCTTGGCGCCGAACTCCCGCTCTCCAACTCCTGTCTGCATCATTAAATTTCACCATCGGGGGTTGAAATGCCTTTTCCCGCTCCCACCTCTCGCCCGACGCCATGCACAGAGGACGCGTCATGCCGCGCTTGATCGATCGGCTGTAGGGGTTGCCCCCCGGAAGCCGCGAGGCGTTGGGAAGACATACAGGGCAAGGGTGCTCCATCGCGCACCCGCTCGTGGGGACAAAACAGAGGCCTGATGCGCGGACGGCCGTTCCGCGCCCGGGCCCTTTTTGTCCGCTCGTGAAGCCCGTGGGATAGCAAAGGTGCGGTGCCGATCCGGTTCGTCCCGGATGTTGCCCGCCTGCCGTAGCTTGGGACTCAGGGAGCGGTCAGGCCGCGCGCGAAACGCGTTCGCGCATCGGCGGGTCGCTCTTTTCGTTGGTGTGCCGGGATCGGGGCGTCACGCCCCCAGCGTGTCGTCGAGCGAATAGCCCGCCGAGCGCACGGTGCGGATCGGGTCCTTGACGCCGTCGATGTTGAGCGCCTTGCGCAGGCGGCCGACATGGACATCGACGGTGCGGGCCTCGACATAGACGTCGCTGCCCCACACCGCGTCGAGAAGCTGCTCGCGGCTGAAGACGCGACCGGGGTGCTGGATCAGATGGTCGAGCAGCTTGTACTCGGTCGGGCCGAGATGGACTTCCTTGCCGGCGCGGCGCACGCGATGCGCGGCGCGGTCCATCTCGATGTCGCCGATGGAGACGACGTCCTCGGCCAGGCTCGGGCGGATGCGGCGCATCACGGCGCGCAGGCGGGCCAAGAGCTCGGTCATCGAGAACGGCTTGGTCAGATAGTCGTCCGCACCGGTGTCGAGGCCGCGGATGCGGTCCGTCTCCTCGCCGCGGGCGGTGAGCATGATGATCGGGACGTTGCGCGTCTCCTGCCTTCCGCGCAGGCGGCGGCAGACCTCGATGCCCGAGAGCTGCGGCAGCATCCAGTCGAGAAGCACCAGGTCGGGCTTCTCTTCCGACGCGACCAGCAGCGCCTCCTCGCCGTCATGCGCCTCGACGACGCGATAGCCCTCGCGCTCGAGATTGTAGCGCAGGAGGGTGACGAGCGCGCCCTCGTCCTCGGCGACCAATACGCTGGGCTTCATGTATTGCGCTCGAAGGGTACGCGGGTCTCGCTGGTCTTGTCGGCCTTGGGCCGCTCGGTCGCGAGATGACCGCCGCTCACCATGTGGTACACGACCTCGGCGATGTTGGTGGCATGATCGCCGGTGCGTTCGATGTTCTTGGCAACGAAGAGCAGATGCGTGCACAGCCCGATCGTGCGCGGGTCTTCCATCATGTAGGTGAGAAGCTCGCGGAACAGGCTGTTGTAGGTCTCGTCGATCTCGCCGTCCTGCTTCCAGACCGCCTCGGCGGCGGAGGCGTCGCGGTCGGAGAACGCGTCGAGCACCAGCTTGAGCTGGGCGAGCGCCTGGCGGCCCATGCGGGCGAGGCTCTGCGTCAGGCGGATCGGCGGCTCGCGGTTCAGCACGATGGCGCGCTTGGCGATGTTCTTGGCCAGGTCGCCGATGCGCTCGAGCTCGCTGGCGATCTTGATCGCGGCCAAGGTCTCGCGCAGGTCGACGGCCATGGGCTGGCGCAGCGCGAGCAGCTTGAGCGCCTGGTCCTCGATGGATTGCTGGAGCTGGTCGATCTGCTTGTCGCCGCCGACCGCGTTCTCGGCCACGCCGGTGTCGCGCTTGGCGATCGCCTCGATGGCGTCGGCAAGCTGCGCTTCGGCCAGACCGCCCATCTGCGCGACCGAGGCCGCGAGCGATTCCAGCTTTTCCGTGAAGGCCTTGACGGTGTGTTCGGTCATTGGCTCAGCCCTGTTGCCCATGCGCGGTCTGCTCCTCCAGTAGGCTGTAGACGCCAAGTATATGTGAAGCTTTTACGACATTTCCGTGACAGCGTCAGCCGCGGGCAGAAACACGGTGAAAGTGCTGCCCTGTCCGGGCGCGCTTTCGATATTCAGCCGGCCCTGATGGCGGTTGACGATGTGCTTCACGATCGCGAGACCAAGGCCGGTGCCGCCCTTCTCGCGCGAGCGCTTCACGTCGACGCGATAGAATCGCTCGGTTAGGCGCGGCACGGCGTTGGGCGGGATGCCCTCGCCGTCGTCGCGCACGGTCGTCACCAGCATCTGCTCGGCGCCGCGCCCGCCCGGCACGCTGCCCAACTCCAGGCCGATCCAGACATGGCCACCCTGCCTGCCGTATTTGATCGCGTTGTGGATCAGGTTCTGGAAGATCTGGATGAGCTCGTCGCGCTCGCCGACCGCTGGAGGCAGGTTCGCGGCCTCTGCCATCTCCAGCGAAATGCCTTCGGCGCGCGCCAAAGGCATCAGAGTCGCCATGGCCTCGCGCAGCACGGTCTCGAGCGAGGTCGCGCCCGACGGCGGCACGTGCTCGTTCTGCTCGATGCGGGTGAGCGATAGCAGGTCGTCGATCAGCCGGCGCATGCGCTCCGCCTCGACGGTCATGATGCCCAGGAACTGCTCGCGCGCCGTCATGTCGTCCTTGGCGTGGCCCTTGAGCGTGTCGATGAAGCCCGACAGCGCCGCCAGCGGGGTGCGCAGCTCGTGACTGGCATTGGCGACGAAGTCGGCGCGCATCTGCTCGGCACGCTTCATCGCGGTCAGGTCGTGCAGCAGCAGGATCGTCACCACGGGTCCGTTGCCGACGCGGGCGATATAGGCTTGGTAGTAACGCTGCACCGGTACCGGAAAGGTGAACTCGGCCGAGGTCGGCTCGCCGCGCGCGGCGCTGCGGCGGATCGCGTCCAGCACCGCCGGCGTGCGCAGCAGGGCGGAGACGTGCTTGCGTTCGGGGTCTATGCCGATCACGCCGCGCATCGCACGGTTGGCGAACATCACGCGCTCGGACGCGTCGAGCAGCATCAAGGGATCGGGAAGGCGCTCGAACACGTCGCGCGCGATGGTCGGCAGGCCCGATACCGTCACGGCGCCGCGATCGGGCGCATTGTCGAGGTTCGGCCGGGCACGCGCCGCGACCGCGCTGACGACGAGGGCGGCGGCGGCCACGGCGCCGAACGCGATCCAGGCGGCGTTCGAGCCGTTCGACGAGATCAACAGGATGGCCGCCAGCATCCCCGCGGCCAGCGGCCATGCGATGCCTCGCAACCTCTCCCAACTGCCCATGGATACGCCCGCCGATTCGGCCGAACCTATCACACCGGCGCAGCAGGAATGCTAGCCCTTGCGCATGTTGCCGTTGAGCCCGCCGGCGATGTCGAGCGGCCCGGTCAGGGGCTCGGAACGCCCCTCGGCAAGAAACGCCCGTGTCAGCGCAAAGGTATGGTTGTGCGCCGTCTTGGCGATGCCCGATCCCGCGCTCAAGCGGCGCACGCCAAGCTCCTTCAGCCGCGCCAGCGGCGGCAGGCCCGCCCAAGCCAGGAAATTGAGCGGCGCGTCGATCGCTTTGACGAAGCGGCCGATCACCGCGTCGTCGACGGCCATGGGAATGAAGATCGAATCGGCGCCGACGTCGCGATAGCGCCGCGCGCGTTTCACCGTTTCGTCATAGGCCGCTTCGCCCTCCGCGAGACCGTGAAGATAGACGTCGGTGCGCGCATTGACCCAGACCTTGTCGCCGAAGCGCGTCTTGATCGCCTCGATCTTGGCCGCGAGCAGATCGGGCGAGCCCGTGCCGTCCTCGATATTGATGCCCTCGGCGCCGGCCTCGAGCACGCGCGCGACCGCGTTCGCGGCTCCCGCGCCGTCCGTCGCATAGCCCGCCTCGACATCGGCGGTGATGGGCACGGAGACGATGCGTTTGATCTCGCGCACCGTGGCGAGCACGAGCTCGAACGGCGTCGCCTCGCCGTCGGGATAGCCATGCGCCCATGCGACGGCGGCGCTCGACGTCGCAATCGCCTTCGCGCCTGCGACTTCGATGATGCGCGCGCTGCCGCCGTCCCAGGCGTTGGGCAGAACCAGGACGTCGGGCCCTTGATGAAGCTGCTTGAACGGATTCATGACATTGCCTTTTTCTTCTGTTGTTGGAAAAGACCCGTACCCGCGTGGCGCGCCTCGTGATCGAGCAGCCAGCGCTTGCGCGGTAGTCCACCGCCATAGCCGGTGAGCGAGCCGTTGCTGCCGACCACGCGATGACACGGCACGACGATACTGATCGGGTTCTGGCCGTTGGCGAGACCGACGGCGCGCACGGCGCTCGGCCTGCCGATGTTTCCCGCCAGCGCCGCATAGGACGTCGTCGTGCCACCGTCGATCCCTCGCAAGGCGCGCCACACTTCGAGCTGGAACGGCGTTCCTTCGGGGGCGACTTTCATCGCATCGATAGCGAAGATGTCGCCGTCGAAATAGTCCGCGAAGGCTTTGGCGTGGCCGAATGCGCCTTTCTTCGCGGTCAGCACGACGTCGCCATAGCGGCGTCGCATTGCGCCTTCCCAGCGATGACGCCGATCTTCCCAATCGTAGATCAGCAGCGCGCCGGACGGATCGCACACGATCACCGCGCCGCCGATCGGCGTGGGAAAGCTGTCGCTGACGAGACGGCGCGGCTCAGCCACCGGCGGCCTCCGCGGTCCATAGATGCTGCGCGGCATAGGCGCGCCAGGGACGCCACACTTCGGCGCGCGCGAGCAGCGCCTTCGGCGTCGGCCGCTTGCCCTCGGCTGCGACGATCGGACTGCGCAGCAGCGCCACATCGGCGGCCGGAAAGGCGTCGCTGTCGCGCAGCGCGCGCAGCGCCCAGTACTGCGCCGTCCAAGGCCCGAAGCCGGGTAGCGCCAGCAGCCGCTCCAGCGCCTCCTCGAAGGTGCCGACGGGATCGAGCAGCTTGGGGTCCGCCGCGGCGGCCTCGGCGAGCGCGGCCAGGGTTGCGATGCGCGCGCGCGGCATCGGCATGAAGGAGAGATCGGCGGCTGCGACGCGGGCGGGCGACGGAAACACCTTCGACAAACGCGGATCGCCGGTGACATCCGGACCGACGCTGGCGCCGACGCGTTCGACCAGCTTGCCGGCCAGGTTGCGCGCGGCCGTCACCGTGATCTGCTGACCGAGCACGGCGCGGATCGCAAGCTCGAAGCCGTCCCAGGCGCCGGGCGTGCGCAGGCCCGGCCGCTTGGAGATCAGCGGCTTCAGCGCCGCGTCGCCCGACAGATGCGCGGCGATGGAGGCGACATCGGCGTCGAGATCGAACAGGCGCCTGAGCCGCGCCACGATGCCGAGCAGCGCGTTCACTTTCGGAAAGCGGATCGTGGCCGTCAGGTGCCGCACGTTCGGCCGCACCTCGACGCTGCCGCGGTGGCCTGCGATCTCGATCGTGCGCAGGTAGCGGTCGCCTTCGACCAGCTCGATGCCGGGGATCGCGCGCGCGCTCAGGAACGCCGCGATCGCGTCCCAATCGTAAGGCGCGCGGAAACCAAGCTTGAGCGCGACCGTCGACATCGAGCCGCTGCGCCTGCGGCGTAGCTCGCTGGGCGGACGGCGATAAAGCTTGCGGAAGGCATCGTTGAAGCGGCGCACGCTGCCGAAGCCCGAAGCCGCGGCGATGTCGGTCATGGAGAGCTGCGTGTCCTGGATCAGTTGCTTGGCGAAGAGCACGCGCCGCGTCTGCGCGACCGCGATGGGCGGCGCGCCCAGATGCTGGTCGAACAGACGCCGCAGCTGGCGCTCGCCGACGCCCAGCCGGTCGGCCAGGGCTTCGACGCCCTGCTCGCCGTCGAGCAGCCCTTCGCCGATCAGCGCCAGCGCGCGCGAGACCGTGTTCGAGGTCCCCCGCCAGGCGGCAGCATCGGGCGAGATCTCCGGCCGGCAGCGCAGGCAGGGCCGGAACCCCGCCTCCTGCGCGGCGGCGGCGCTTGGATAGAAGCGCACGTTCTCGCGCTTGGGCGTGCGCGCGGGACAGATCGGGCGGCAATAGATGCCCGTCGACGTCACGCCGACGAAGATGCGCCCGTCCAGAGACGGATCGCGGGTCTGAAGCGCGCGGTAGCAGATGTCGGGCGGGGGCAAGCTCATGATCGCACTATGATGCATCGCGAGGGCCGCGTCTGGCCATTTTCGGACGCGTATGCCGGGGATGCGGCAGCGTCATGATCGGGGAATTGACATCCCGTCCACACCCCGAAAGGCTTTGCGACCAGCCGGGGAGAAAAACATGATCACGATCTACGGTTCGTTTCCGACGCGGTCCTTCCGCGTGATCTGGGCATTGGAAGAACTGGGGATGGAATACCAGCTCCGCCCCGTCGATCTTCGCAACCGGATGGCGGATACCGAGTTCCTGGCGCTCAATCCGGCGGGCTTCCTGCCGGCGATGCGGGATGGCGACGTCGCGATGGTCGATTCCATCGCAATGCTGGAATATCTGATCGCGCGCCATGGAAAGGGCAGGCTTGCGCCCGCGCCGGACGATCCGCGCTTTCCCGCCTATCAGCAGTTCCTGCATCTGGGCGAGTCCGGGATGGCCGCCTTCCTCAACGTGGTCGTCGGCAGCAAATTCATGGCGCCGGAGGGCGAGAAGGACAATTTCGGCGCGCGCATGGCAGAGCGCATGTTCGAAAGCCGGCTCGGCCTCGTCAAACGGCGGCTCGAACAGGCGCCGATGATGGCCGGCGACATGTTCACGGCCGCGGATATCTCCGTCATCTACGCGCTGGAGATGGCGGAGCGGCTCGGCCTGACCGGCGCCTTCGGAGCCGAGATCGCGGACTATCGCGCTCGGATGGCGGCGCGGCCCGCCTATCAGGCCGCGATGGGGAAGTGGGCACCGCCCAAAGCGGCCACGAGTTGACATTCCGTCAGTCCCTAAAGCAGGCTCGATTCAACGGGTTGGAGCGCGAGGGACGTCCATGAGCCAAGCGGCGTCGCCAAGCGACATCACCAGCATTCGCACCAAACTCTTCTATGGCCTGGGCTCCGTCGCCTACGGGGTCAAGGACAACGGCTTTCTCACGATCCTTCTGCCCTTCTACAACCAGGTCATGCACCTGCCGCCGCAGCTGGTGGGGCTGGCGCTGGCGCTGGCGATGGCCTGCGATGCCGTGTTCGATCCCATCGTGGGGAATTTCTCCGACCACTTGCGCACGCGCTGGGGCCGCCGGCATCCGTTGATGTATGCATCGGCGCTGCCGGTCGCGATCAGCTACCTGCTTCTGTGGAACCCGCCGCATTGGAGCCAGGGCGCGCTGTTCGCCTATCTCGTGATCGTGGCGATCGTCACGCGCACCTTCATCACCTTCTACGAGATCCCGAGCTCGGCGCTGGTGCCTGAGCTGACCGACGACTACGACCAGCGCACCTCGTTCATCTCCTATCGCGTCTTCTTCGGCTGGTATGGCGGCATGACGATGCTGCTGCTCGCCTATTCGGTGTTCCTGCAGCCCGACGCGACCCACAAATACGGCCAGCTCAACGAGGTCGGCTACAGCCACTACGGCATCGTCGCCGCCGTCGTGATGTTCCTGGCGATCGTGATCTCGGCTTACGGCACGCATCGCTTCATCCCGCAGTTCCGCGTGCCGCCGGCGGAGCGCAAGACGCTGGGACGCTATGCGCGCGAGATGCTGGCGACGCTTTCCAACCGCGCTTTCCTGATCCTGATGCTGTCGGGCATCTTCTTCAACATGGCGGTGGGTCTGGTCTTCGCCTTGAACTTCTACGTCAACACCTATTTCTGGATGCTGACCTCGACGCAGCTTTCCATCATCGCCTTGGCGACCTTCGTCTCGGTGTTCTTCGCCTTCCTCGTCTCGCCCGTGATCTCGCGGCGCCTGGGCAAGAAGCACGGCGCGGTCGTGATGTTCCTGTTCGGCCTGGCCATATCGATGATACCGCTGGGCTTGCGGTTCCTGGGCCTGTTTCCGCAGAACCGCACGCCCGAGCTGCTCACCGCGCTGTGGGGCTTCACGGCGGTGTCGGGCATCTTCACCATCGGCGCCTCGATCCTGATCATCTCGATGCTGGCCGACGTCGTCGAGGTCAGCGAGGTCCAGACCGGCCGACGCTCCGAAGGCCTGTTCTTCGCCGGCAGCGCCTTCATGCAGAAGGTCATATCGGGCTTCGGGCTGCTGGCGTCGGGCCTGGTGCTGTGGGCGGCGGGCTTCCCGGTCGATGCGAAGCCGGACACGATCGACCCGGCGGTCGTCAACCGCTTCATATCGATCTATGTGCCGCTCGACGTCGTGCTGTTCCTGATCGGCTTCGCCATCATGTGGTTCTTCCCGATCACGCGCGAGAGCCATCGCGAGACGTTGCGCACCCTGGCCGCCGAGGTCGGACAGGCCGCGCCGCAGGAACCGAGGTAAGCGCCTTCCACAAAGCCCGAAGGCGAAGCCCGCGCGAGCTCCGCCTTGCTGCATCGAAGCTACGGCAGGCGGGCAACATCCGGTATGAGCCGGATCGGCACCGCACCTTTGCTTCTCCTCGGGCTTCACGAACGGACGAAAAAGGGTCTGGCGCGGAACGGCCGTCCGCGTGCCAAACCCTGTTTTCGTCCCCTTGAGCGGGCGCGCGATGGAGCACCCTTGCCCTGTATGCACTGGCCATCGCCGAGGCGGGGGTGTCGGG